>Ga0137306_101110_pt1 | contig 29549 bp, 24 predicted proteins | sample Inofroosms_March_FD_97187 | JGI IMG/M metagenome (GOLD analysis project Ga0137306, IMG submission 97187) | Mouse cecal microbial communities from Vienna, Austria - N-Acetylneuraminic and N-Acetylglucosamine D2O microcosms_March | ecosystem: Host-associated > Mammals > Digestive system > Large...
GATGACGCCCTCCTGCTTGCACAGCAGGCGCATGCGGCCGTGTTCGTCGGCGGGGATGCACGAGAGCGACGTGTGGTCGCCGTCGCCCAGGTCCTCCTTGATGCAGAGCTCGACGAGCTCGTCTACGAAGGGGCGGTATTCGGGTTTCATATCGTTTGTTTTTGGTGCTTTACTCTTCGATGTAGAGGCGGCCTTCGTACTCGACCGTGTAGCGGCCCACGCGCGGCACGTCGCACGAGAAGCGCACCGAGCAGCGCACCCCTTCGATGCGGATCTCCACGTTTTCGAGGGCGTAGGCCTCCATCGGCTGCCACCCGAGGTCCTTGACCTGGAGCTGCGGGACGACGCGCTCTGCCGTGTAGGCGATGCTCTTGTCGCGGCCCGTGTATGCGAGGTCGTGCATGCGCATCTCCATGGCGGGCATCCCTGCCGAGAAGCGAGTGCGGTGCATGTAGAGCACCAGCGTCTCCAGTCCGGCGGTCTCGAAATGGGCCTCCGTGTCGACGAACTGGTTGCCTGCGGCGTCGGTGCTCGTGGCCGTGCCGAGGAATTGCATGTTGGAGCCGGTCAGACGGCCGTTCTCGATGCGGTCGTTGGTCTCGGGAAAGCGGAGCGTCTCCTTGTCGGAGTCGTTGCAGGCCACCAGGGCGAGGGCTGCGGCGAGGCAGCAGCAGATGTTGCGGATCATGTGCGGTCTATTTTTAATGTGAGTGTGATTCCGAAGGTGCGGGGCCGTCCCCGTTGCACGAACTCGTTGCCTATCGACTTGAAGTAGAAGAGGTCGTAGGTCGTGCCGGCGGCGTTGCGGCACCAGAGCGAGAGGCTGTAGTGCCGCTGCTCGATGCCGAGCGAGGCGTCCGCGAGCGCATAGAAGGGCTGGCGGCGGGTGTTCCGTTCGTTCCACCAGATGTTGCCCGCGCCCCGCATGCCGGCGCGGAGCACCGCGTCGCCGAGCCATGCGACCCCCGTGGGGATGGTCCAGGTCGCGGAGGCCGAGAGGGTGTGCTGCGGCGCATAGGGGATCCTCTTGCCGCGGTAGTCGACGGCCACGGGGCGCCCCGCGGCGTCCTCCTCGGTGGTCTCGAAGCGGCGGAAGCGGGCGTCGGTGAAGCCGTAGGCCGCGTTGAGCTCCACGTGGCGGTGGGGCGTGACGAGCAGCGAGAGCTCGCCGCCGCGCGAGCGCGTGCGTCCGGCGTTGGTCATCATGCGCCCCGTGGTCGAGCCCGGAGGGAAGACGGTGAGCTGCTGGTCGCGGCACTCGATCCAGAACAGCGCGAAGTCGCCGCGCACGATGCCGTCGAGGCAGCTGAAGTGGCCCCCCAGCTCGTAGTTCCAGCTGTATTCGGGACGGTACGACATCCGCTCCGGTGCGTCGTAGTCGAGCCCCGAGAGCATCTGCCACTTGATCTTCTCCTGGAGGATGTCCGAGAACATCTGGGTGTTGAACCCGCCGGCCTTGTAGCCCTTCGCCACCGAGAGGTAGAGGTTGTGCATCTCGTCGAAGCGGTAGGTGACGGCGGCCTTGGGCAGCAGCTCGACGTAGGAGCGGGCGATCGATCCCCGGTCGTCGATGGCGACGCTGCCCGGCGAGGGGTCGCCCCCGTGCAGCCGCACGAGATAGTCGAGACGCGCGCGGCTGCGGTATTCGAGGCGCGTGCGCTCGTAGTCGATGCGCAGGCCGGCCGTGAAGTGCCAGCGCCCCGCCGTGTAGGTCGACTCGTGGTAGAGGGCCGCCCCGTAGGCGGGCAGGCGGAAGTCGGAATAGAGCGGCAGCTCATCCGATGTCTTTTCGTAGCGGAGGCCCGTCTCCTGGGCCGAGGCGTTGGCGTTGTCGAAGATCAGGCGGTCGATGCCCGTCTGCTTGAAACGCACGGGCGCCTCCATCCTCGCGTGGCGGTAGAAGCCGAAGGCGCCGAAGAGCCAGCCGTAGGGGCGCCCCTCGCGCGAGCGGACGACCAGGTCCTCGGTCACGGCGTGGTCGCGGCGTGCTTGCCGCAGGGTGAAGTAGGAAAGGGGCGTGAAGTCCTGGTCGAGCGTCATTGCGTCGTCGGAGTACTGGTAGGAGGTGATCGACGAGAGGGTGTAGCGCGCGGCGTCGTAGCGCACCGTGAGCCCGTCGCTGAGCGCCGTGCGGCGGTAGGACGAGGGGTCGTTGTAGCGGATCTCGCCCGGGCGGAGGATCGTCTGCCCCTCCTCGACGATCTCTTCGCCGATGTAGGCGTAGGGGTAGCCCCCCTGGTCGAGCGTCGAGCAGGCGAAGGTGTTGTCGATGCGCAGCCCGCGGCCGTTGCGCCAGCGGAGCTTCCAGCGGCCGCCGCTCTGCCGCTCGCGGTCGCACGTGCGCCCCGTTTCGAGGTTCTCGAAGAAGCCGTCGGTGCGGTTGTGGAAAGCCGTGAGCGACATGCCCAGCCGCTCGTCGAGGCGGAAGTAGACCGAGGCGCTGCCCCGCCACGAATTGCCGCTGCCGTATTCGGCCTTCAGGCGGAGGCCCTCGTAGTCGAGCGGCGCGAGGGTGTAGACGTTGACTACGCCCCCCATCGTGTTGCGGCCGTAGAGCGTCGACTGGGGGCCGCGCAGCACCTCGATGCGCTCCGCGTCGGCCAGCTCCGTGTCGAAGCAGTCCTTGTTCATCACAGGCACGTTGTCGACGTTGAGCCCCACGACCGGCTGGTCGATGCGGGCGCCCAGTCCGCGCACGTAGATCGACGAGGTCATGCGCGAGCCGTAGTCGGGCGCGTGGAAGTTGGGCACGCGCGACGAGAGCTCCTTCACGGCGTCGATGCGGTCGCGGCCGATCATCCGCTCGCCCGCCAAGGTCGCCGCCACGGGCTGTGAGCGCAGCGAGAGCCCCTGCTTGATGGCCGTCACCTGCACGCGGTCGACGCGCACGACTGTGTCGGCGTCGGCATGTGCCGCCGGGCCCTCCCCGGAGGGCATGCAGCGGCTCGCCGCGGCCGGTCGGGCCGCGAGGAGCAGAAGCAGGGGGATGAGCAGTCGGCGAATCATGTTTCCGGCTGCAAAGTAACGGATTTATTTCCGTTCGTGCAATCCTTATTTATGAGGAGCGGGCGGGGCGGACTACGCCTCGTCGTCGACGTAGCCCGAGCGCACGGCGTAGAGCACCAGCTCGGCGACCGACGAGGCGCCGGTCTTCTCCATGATGTTGCGGCGGTGGGTGATGACTGTCGTAAGGCCGATGCGCAGCCGCTCGGCGATCTGCTTGTTGATGCAGCCGCGTGCGATCCAGCGGAGCACCTCGGCCTCGCGGTCGGTGAGCGGCGGGCGGTCGTCGGCCGCGGGCGGGGCGGCCGTGTGGTCGTGGCGGGCGCTGCGGTGCATGCGCAGGATGTCGTGCACGAGCCGCTCCTCGCTGGTGCGGATGTCGAGCGTGTGCATGCCGGCCGCCAGGGCCGGTGCGGGCGACGAGGCGAGGAGGATGGTCCGCTGGCGCCGCGCGCGGAAAAATTCGGCGTGGAGGCCGAACAGGTCGACCGAGACGAAGTAGTGGTAGAAGCGTTCGGGGCCGGCGGCCGAGAGGGCGTCGAAGTCGGCGAAGAGCTCGACCTCGGCCGCGGGGATGATCTTCGCGAGCAGGGCCCGGAGCCCCAGCCCCGTCAGGACGTTGGGCGTGAGGACCGCTATGGCGGGGCGCTGCTCCATCATTCGTGGTGGTAGGGTTCGTTGCGCAGGATGGTGAAGGCGCGGTAGATCTGCTCGGCGAAGATCGCCCGCACGATCTGGTGCGAGAAGGTCATGCGCGAGAGCGACAGCCGTCCGTCGGCGCGGGCGTAGACCGCCTCCGAGAAGCCGTAGGGACCGCCGACGACCAGCACGAGGCGCTTCACGCCGCTGTTCATGCGCTTTTGCAGCCACTGGGCGAACTCCACCGAGCGCATCTCCTCGCCCCGCTCGTCGAGCAGCACCACGCAGTCGCCGTCGGCTGTCTGGCGCAGGATCGCCTCGCCCTCGAGCGTGCTCTGCTGGCGGGCCGTGAGGTTGCGCGTGTTGCGCACGTCGGGCAGCGCGGTGACGGCGAAGCGGCAGTAGCGGTTCACCCGCCGGCCGTACTCCTCGACCAGCGCCGCCACCTCCTTCGAGTCGGTCTTCCCTATGACGAGCAGCTCGATGACCATCCTACAAGTCGCTGTTCCACTCCCCGTCGGCGTCGACGTAGACCACCGGGCGGTACTTCTCGACCGACTTGAGCCACTCGTAGGCCTTGTACATGCAGTAGCCGTTGCCCGAGGGGGCGCCCAGCGCGTAGGCCACCACGCACGTGTGGTTGCGCGAGCGGTAATACATGGCCCGCGCGCGCTCCAGATACTCGTCGGCCAGCGCCGGGTCGTTCGACGGGGTGCCGCCCGTGCGGCGGTCGTCGCGCCGCTCGGGGGCCGAGACGGCGGCGCAGTCGACCACGTACATCCCCGCCTCGTCGCACAGCTCGTAGAACCACTCCGGCTGCGGGTAGTCGGGGCAGAGCGTGTTCTTGCCCTGGGCCTTGAGCGCGCGGATCTCGGCCTGGGTGGTCTTGCGGTCGGCCGCGGCGTTGTAGCGCGCCCGCTCCATGCGGATCTCGCGGCCCAGGCGCATGAGCTTGCCGTCGACCCACTCGGTGCGGCCGAAGCCGATCTTCAGCGGCATGTATTCGCGGTAGGTGCCGTTGCGCCGCGTGAAGAGCATCACGCGGTAGAGGGGCGGGTTCTTCGCGCCGCCGGCCTCCCACTTGTTGTCGAAGGTGTGGTAGATGTAGGGCGAAAAGCGCACCGTGTCGGTCGAGCGGCCGGGGATGGTGACCTCGCGGATGTTGAACTCCAGCAGCTTGCCCTGCGGCGAGTAGATGTCGTAGCCCACCTCGACCTGTTCGTCGTAGTTGAAGCCGTTCTGCGCCACGACGGCCAGCTTCAGCACGCCGAAGTCGCGCCCGGCCGAGTCGGGCACCAGGGCGATCTCGAAGTCGCGGATCGAGCGCTTGTTCTGGTTGTAGAGGTAGCAGTTGAGGAAGGGCGTGCGCTTGGCCGGCGCGGGGTCGATCGCGGGGGTCGCCGAGGGGCGCAGCAGCAGCCGGAAGGAGTTGGTGCCCTGCCGGACGTAGTCCGAGATGGCGAACTCGGCGGGCGTCGCGCAGTCGTCGACCTCGGCCACCTGCATGTCGTTGACCCAGAGCGAGTAGGCCGAACCTATGTGCTCCAGGTGGAGGTAGGTGAGCCCGTCGGTCCAGGCGTAGGGGATCTCGATCTCCTGACCCACGATGGAGGCTCCGTCGGAGGCGACCAGCGTGCGGGGCGCGAAGGCGATGTAGCCCTCGACTCCTTCGCGCGTGCGGGCGTCGGCGCGCTGGCGCGTGTCGTAAGGGATCACCTCGGTGCGGTGGATGCGGCCGGCCTCTTGCGCCGCCGAGGGCAGCGCCGCGAGCGTCGCGAGCAGGGCGGCAAGGAGCGTTCGTTTCATCATCGTAGCCATGTTGTGAGACGGACAAAGGTACTTTTTATTTTGACAACTCGCAAATAAATCCTACCTTTGTAAATTCGAAAAAACAGCTAAATCATACTGTCATGAAAACGCAGCGAATCGTAGAAATTCTCAAGTCGGGAGCCGTCGACACCGACATCGTCGTCAAGGGTTGGGTGCGCACCAAGCGCGGCAACAAGAACGTGGCCTTCCTGGCCCTCAACGACGGATCGTGCGTAGCCAACATACAGGTCGTCGTCGACCTCCAGAAGATAGCCGAGGAGCAGCTCAAGCCCATCACCACGGGCGCCTGCATCCGCGTCGACGGCCGTCTGGTCGCCTCGCCCGGCTCGGGCCAGGGCGTCGAGGTGCAGGCCGACCGCATCGAGATCTACGGCACGGCCGATCCCGAGAGCTATCCCCTGCAAAAGAAGGGCCACTCGCTGGAGTTCCTGCGCGAGATCGCCTACCTGCGTCCCCGCACCAACACCTTCGGGGCGGTCTACCGCATCCGCCACGCCATGGCCTACGCCATCCACGAGTTCTTCCACAAGAACGGCTTCTACTACTTCCACACGCCCATCATCACGGCCTCGGACTGCGAGGGCGCCGGCGCGATGTTCCAGGTCACGACGCTCGATCTGAACAACCCGCCCCGCACCGACGAGGGGGCCGTGGACTATGCGCAGGACTTCTTCGGCAAGCAGTGCAGCCTCACCGTCTCGGGTCAGCTCGAGGGTGAGCTGGGCGCGCTGTCGCTGGGCCGCATCTACACCTTCGGCCCCACGTTCCGCGCCGAGAACTCCAACACGGTGCGCCATGCTTCGGAGTTCTGGATGATCGAGCCCGAGGCCGCCTTCTACGAGCTGGAGGACAACATGGAGCTGGCCGAGGCTTTCCTCAAGTACCAGATCCGCTATGCGCTGGAGCACTGCCGCGAGGACCTCGAGTTCATGAACAAGATGTGGGACAAGGAGCTGCTCGACCGCCTGCGTTTCGTGGTGGAGAACGATTTCGTGCGCCTCGACTACACCGAGGGCATCGAGATCCTGAAGGCTTCGGGCCGCAAGTTCGAGTTCCCGTGCGAGTGGGGCGACGACCTGCAGTCGGAGCACGAGCGCTACCTGGTCGAGGAGCATTTCAAGCGCCCGGTGATCCTGATCAACTACCCCAAGCAGATCAAGGCCTTCTACATGAAGCAGAACGACGACGGCCGCACCGTGCGCGCCATGGACGTGCTCTTCCCCAAGATCGGCGAGATCATCGGCGGCTCGGAGCGCGAGGCCGACTACGACAAGCTCTCCGCGCGCGTGCGCGAGCTGGGCATGAGCGAGCGCGAGCTGTGGTGGTACCTCGACACGCGCCGCTGGGGCTCGGCGCCCCACTCGGGCTTCGGTCTGGGCTTCGACCGCCTGCTGATGTTCGTGACGGGTCTGGGCAACATCCGTGACGTGCAGCCTTTCCCGCGCACGCCGCAGCATGCCGATTTCTGACGCGAATCCTCTTTCCGGGCGTGTCGGAGTGTGCGAGAGAGCGTAAATATAGTCGATTCGGACCCGGGCGGAAATGTGTATTGTGTAGGCCGATAATGTGCCGTATGTTTGTGCCGAACAAAACAGGATCGACTTATGGCAATCAATCAGAGACAGGTACTTTCCCTACAGCAGAAACTCTCCCCGCAGCAGATTCAGATGATCAAGCTGCTGGAGCTTCCGACCGTACAGCTCGAGCAGCGCATCAAGCAGGAGATCGAGGAGAACATCGTTCTCGAGGAGCAGGAGCGCGATCCCGAAGCCGAGGAGGCGCCGCGTCAGATCTCGATCGACGAATACCTCCGCGAGGACGACACCCCCTCCTATAAGAGCCGCATCAACAACTACTCCAAGGACGACAAGCCCCGTCAGGTGATCCTCACCGGCGGCCGCTCGCTGCAGGAGTATCTGGTCGAGCAGCTCGGCTACCGCAACCTCTCCGACCGCGAGATGCGGCTGGCCGTCTATCTGGTCGGGAGCATCGACTCGGACGGCTACCTGCGTCGCGATCTGGAGTCGGTGGCCGACGACATCGCCTTCACGGTGGGGCTGGAGACCACGCCCGAGGAGCTCGAGGAGCTGCTGGGCGAGATCCACCAGCTGGAGCCGGCGGGCGTCGGGGCCCGCGACCTGCGCGAGTGCCTGCTGCTGCAGCTGGGCGAGTGGCGCGCGTCGAGCCGCCCGCGCCGCCTGGCCCGCCGCATCCTGGCCGACTACTTCGACGAGTTCGTCAAGAAGCACTACGAGAAGCTGCTCACGCGCCTGCAGATCACCGAGGAGGAGTTCCGCGAGGCGATGGGGGAGATACGCAAGCTCTCGCCCAAGCCGGGCAACCTCTACGTCGAGGGGGGCACCGACACCACGCCCTACATCATCCCCGACTTCATCCTCGACTGCGAGGACGGCGTCTTCAGCCTCTCGCTCAACGGCGGCAACGTCCCCGAGGTGAAGATCAGCCGCCGCTACCAGGAGATGCTGCGGGCGATGGTCACCCCCGACGGCCGCGTGCGGGAGAGCGACCGCGAGGCGGTGCAGTTCGTCAAGAGCAAGATCGACTCGGCCAAGTGGTTCATCTCGGCCATCCAGCAGCGCCACGACACGCTCATGCGGACCATGCAAACGATCCTCGACTACCAGCACGACTACTTCCTCGACGGCGATCGGTCGAAGCTGCGGCCCATGATCCTCAAGGACATCGCCGAGCGCACGGGGCTCGACGTGTCGACCATCTCGCGCGTGGTCAACAGCAAGTACGTGCAGACGCAGTTCGGCATCGTCTTCCTCAAGTCGCTCTTCTCGGAGGCGATGCAGACCGACAGCGGCGAGGAGGTGTCGAGCTACGAGATCAAGAACCTGCTCAAGGAGTGCATCGACGACGAGGACAAGCGCCGTCCGCTCACCGACGAGACGCTCATGGACATGCTCAATGCCAAGGGCTACCGCATCGCCCGCCGCACGGTGGCCAAATACCGCGAGATGCTGGGCATCCCCGTCGCGCGGCTGCGCAAGCAGATCTGACGGGCCCGCACGCTGCCCGCCTGCCCGCCTGTTAGGCGCGGCGGACACGGAAGACACGGCGGCTACGGCGTCACGCTGGCCACGGCTGCTGCTGCGAGAGCGGCGGGCCGCAAGACACAATACGAATTTTCCGCACGGGCAGCCGTCCGCGTGGGTGGCATCGGGGTCGGGGCGCGAGCGCTCCGGCCCGAAGCTTTGAAACAGACGACCATGAAGACCGCGACCTACGTCCGACTCGCCCACGCCCTTTCGTGGGCCCTGCACCCCTTTCTGCTGCCGCTCTATCTGGTGGCCGCACTGCTGCTGCTCACCCCTTTCGGGCTCTACCCGGCCGGCGTGAAGCTCTATCTGGTGTGGGTCGTCGTGCTCTATGCGCTGGTCATCCCCGTGCTGGCGCTGGGGGTGCTGCGCTCGCTGGGGCGCATCTCCTCCTACCGCATCGACGAGCGGCGCGAGCGGCTGCTGCCCCTGGCCGTGGGCACGCTCTGCTTCCTGCTCTGCGCCCTGACGCTCGCCAAGATCCCGTCGGCCGAGTTCCTGCGCAAGTGCATGCTGGCCGCGGGGTGCTGCGAGGCCTTCTGCCTCGCGGTGTCGTGCCGCTGGAAGATAAGCCTCCACCTGACGGCCGCAGGCGCCGCCGTGGCCGTGCTCGGGGTGATGAACTTCATCGGTGTGGCCGGCATGCTGCTGCCGCTGGCCGGAGCCATCCTCTGCGCCGGGGCCCTCGCCTCGGCACGCCTCTACCTGGGCTGCCACAACGGCATGCAGGTGCTCGCGGGCTTCGCGGGCGGCTTCGCGGTGGCCACGCTGGCCGTGCTGTTTCTGTAATTTCTCATTTCAGATGTTGGAACAACTGCTCATCGAGACCGAACGGCTTCTTCTCAGGCCTTGGCGCGAAACCGATGCGGCCGCGCTTTTCAGATATGCCGCCGACCCTGATATAGGTCCAGCCGCCGGCTGGCCGCCCCATACGTCCGTGGAAAACAGCCTGGAAATCATCCGCACCGTATTCGCTGCGCCGGAAACCTATGCGGTCGTGCCGAAAGGGAGCGGAGAGCCCGTCGGCTGTTGCGGAATCATGTTTTCCGAAAGTCTCCACACGGCGGATATGAAGCGCGGCGAGGCCGAGATAGGCTACTGGATCGGCAAGCCCTACTGGGGCCGGGGATTCATCCCCGAAGCGGTCGGGGCGCTGCTGTCGCGCTGCTTCGACGATCTGGCCCTCGATGCCGTGTGGTGCGGATATTACGAGGGGAACGCCAAATCGAAACGGGTCGTCGAGAAATGCCGTTTCGAATACCATCATACGAACCGCGATATCGCCACTCCGCTCGGAGACAGGCGGACGGAGCACTTCTACGTCATGACCAGAGCGAATTACACGGTCCTGAATGTCGCTCGGGAGCGCTAATCGCTCGATCGGCAGCCGCGAAAAGTCGCAGGGGCGCGATCCGGCATTCGGATCGCGCCCCTGCGGCGTGTCAGACGGGCGGTTATTCGCGCGTGAAGGCGAAGCCGACGTAGACGTTCTCGTATTTGCGCAGGAGCCGTGCGGCGCTCTCCAGCGCCGACACGCGGCTGCCGAGCGCCGTCACCAGCTCGACGAGCTTCGTTACGGGAAATACCAGCTGTAGTTCCGCGCCGGCAAGGTAGACGTGGCCGGGGATCGTGCCCAGGTCGTATTTGCCTTTGGAGAGGTGCAGTGCGACGACGTGCGTCGCGGGGTCGAACTCGTAGGTGCCCGAGAGGGTGCGCCCGCCGGCCTGCGCCGTGAAGCCGCCCTCCCTGTCGAAGGCGAACGAGCAGGCCCCGGGCTCGATGCCGACGAGGCGGTAGCCCTTTTCGAGCCGCTGCACGATGGTAGCCTCGAGTGCGGCGCCGCCCAGCTCGCTGGCCAGCTCCTCGCCCTCGAACTTCACGCCGGGGGCCGTGTAGCTCCACTGGCCGACCAGCGCGTACTCGGTGAGTTTGCCGTCGGTGAGCTTGTCGGCCGCCGCCGTCGCGGCCCGCTTCAGGGCCTCCTTCCAGTCCTGCGCCGCGGCCGCCGTCGTGCCGAGCGCGAGCAGCAGGGCGAGCGCTATCAGCCGTTTCATAGTTCGTCGAGTTCTTTGAGCCACATGGCCGCCGAGGCGTCGGAGGGCATGCGCCAGTCGCCGCGCGGCGAGAGGGCCACCGAACCCACCTTCGGGCCGTCGGGCATCGCCGAACGCTTGAACTGCTGCGAGAAGAAGCGGCCCACGAACGTGCGCAACCAGCGCAGGATCGTCTCTGCGTCGTAGCGCCCCTCGAAGGCCTGCCGGGCCAGGAAGTGGATCTTGGCGGGTCCGTAGCCCGAGCGCAGCGTGTGGTAGAGGAAGAAGTCGTGCAGCTCGTAGGGGCCCACCAGCTCCTCGGTCTTCTGGGCGATCCCCCCCTGCTCGTCGGCGGGCAGCAACTCGGGGCTCACGGGCGTCGCCACGATGTCGCGCAGCGTCGTGCGTGTCGCCTCGTCGGGCTCGACGTCGGCGGCCCATGCGACCAGGTGGCGCACCAGTGTCTTGGGCACCGAAGCGTTGACGCCGTACATCGACATCTGGTCGCCGTTGTAGGTCGCCCAGCCCAGCGCCAGCTCCGAGAGGTCGCCCGTGCCGACCACCAGCGCCCCCTCCATGTTGGCCACGTCCATCAGGATCTGCGTCCGCTCGCGCGCCTGCGCGTTCTCGTAGGCCGCCGAGCGGTCGTCGGCCGCGAGGCCTATGTCGCGCATGTGCTGCGTGCACGCCTCGCGGATGGGGATCTCGCGCACGGCGACGCCCAGCCCCCGCATCAGCTGCAGGGCGTTGTTGTAGGTGCGGCCCGTGGTGCCGAAGCCCGGCATGGTGATGCCGACGATGCCCCGGCGGTCGAGCTTCAGCAGGTCGAAGGCGCGCACGGTCGCCAGCAGCGCGAGCGTCGAGTCCAATCCGCCCGAGATGCCGACCACGGCGCGCCGGCAGCCCGTGTGCGAGAGGCGGCGCGCCAGTCCGTGGGCCTGGATGCGGAAGATCTCCTCGCAGCGCTCGCTGCGGTGCGCCGCGTCGCCGGGCACGAAGGGCGTGGGGTCTACGGGCCGGTCGAGCCGCTCGGTACGCAGCCCCTCCGGCAGCTCCATCTCGATGACGGTGTTCTCGGCCGCGGGCTCCGCCGCGCGGAACGAGGTGTTGCGCCGCCGCTCGAAGGCCAGACGCTCGACGTCGACGTCGGCCACCACCACCTGCTCGTCGAGCGAGAAGCGCTCGGCCTCGGCCAGGATGCGGCCGTTCTCGGCCACGATGCCGTTGCCGGCGAATACCAGGTCGGTCGACGACTCGCCGAAGCCCGCCGAGCAGTAGACGTAGGCCGAGAGCGTGCGGGCCGACTGCTGGGCTACGAGCGCGCGCAGGTAGTCGTGCTTGCCCACCCCCTCGGGCGAGGCCGAGAGGTTGAAGACGATGCGTGCGCCCGCGGCCGCGAGGTGCGACGAGGGGGGCACGGCGGCCCACAGGTCCTCGCAGAGCTCCACGCCGAACTCGGCGCCGCCGACGGCGAAGGTGAGCCCGGCGCCGAAGTCGGCCTCGGCGCCCGCCACGACGATCGTCTCGCCCGCGATGCCGGCGCCCGAGGCGAACCAGCGGTTCTCGTAGAACTCCGAGTAGGCGGGGATGTAGCTCTTGGGCACCACGCCCAGAATGCGCCCCTGGGCGAAGACCACGGCGCAGTTGTAGAGGGCCTCGCCGTGGCGCAGCGGGGCGCCGACGATCGCTGCCAGCGGCAGCTTGCGCGTGGCCCGCACGAGCTTCGCGAGCGCCTCCTCGGCGGCGTCGAGCAGCGTGGGGTGCAGCAGGAGGTCGCCGCACGTGTAGCCCGTGATCGCGAGCTCGGGGAAGACCACCGCCTTGGCGCCGCGCCGTGCGGCCTGCTCGGCGAGCGCCGCGATGCGCTCGGCGTTGCGGACGCAGTCGGCGACCTCCACCCGGGGGATCGCCGCCGCGACTTTGAGAAAACCGAACCGATCCATCCTATTCGGCCCAGAGCTGTGCCAGGTTGAGGATCACCTGCTGCGCGCGGCGCATGGTCGTCAGCGAGCAGTATTCGAATCGGCCGTGGAAGTTCATGCCGCCGGTGAAGAGGTTGGGGCAGGGCAGCCCCATGAACGAGAGGCGCGCGCCGTCGGTGCCGCCGCGGATGGGCCGCACCAGAGGCTTCACGCCCGCCAGCTCCATGGCCTTCAGCGCCTTGTCGATCACCTGCGGATGGGGCTCGACCTGCTTGCGCATGTTGAAGTACTGGTCCTTGACGGTGAGCGTCAGCACCTCCTGCCCGTATTTCTTCTTCAGCAGGTCGACGGCCGCCCACAGGAAGACCTTCTTCTGCTCGAACTTCGCGGCGTCGTGGTCGCGGACGATGTAGCTCACCGTGGCCTTGTCCACCGTGCCGTTGAGCCCCACGCAGTGGTAGAAGCCCTCGTAGCCCTCGGTGTACTCGGGCTTCTGGGCCGCGGGCAGCATGCCCTGCAGCTCGCATGCCACCTCGATGGCGTTGATCATCTTGCCCTTGGCGTAGCCCGGGTGCACGTTGCGGCCCTGGATGTCGATGCGGGCGCTCGCGGCGTTGAAGTTTTCGTACTCCAGCTCGCCCTCCATGCCGCCGTCGACCGTGTAGGCGAAGTCGGCGCCGAAAGCCTCCACGTCGAAGAAGTCGACGCCGCGCCCCACCTCCTCGTCGGGCGTGAAGCCGATGCGGATCTTGCCGTGGGCCACCTCGGGGTGGGTCATCAGGTACTCGGCCGCGGTCATGATCTCCGCCACGCCCGCCTTGTCGTCGGCGCCCAGCAGCGTGGTGCCGTCTGTGTGGATGAGCGTGTGGCCCTTGAAGAGGGCCAGCTCGGGGAACTCCTCCACGCGCATCGTCAGCTGGCCGTTGAGGAAGATGTCGCCGCCGTCGTACTCCTCGATGACGCGCGGGCGCACGTCGGCACCCGACATGTCGGGCGAGGTGTCGACGTGGGCGATGAACCCGATGACGGGGGCGTTTTCGCACCCCTTGGTCGCCGGGATGGTGCCCATGACGTAGCCGTAGCGGTCCATCTCGACGTCGGTCATGCCCAGCGTGCGCATCTCTTCGGCCAGATCGGCCAGCAGCACCTTCTGCTTCTCGGTCGAGGGGTAGGTGGTGCTCTCCTCCGACGACTGCGTGTCGTAGGAGACGTATTTCAGAAATCGTTCTTTGAGATCCATAGTTCTGTAGGTTGTGCGTTATTCGTTCTCTTTGGCCTGCATGGTGTGCCATACGAAATAGCCGATGAGGGCGGCATAGGCCGCCAGACCCACCCACTCGGCGGCGTTGGACGAGGCCCATTCGGAGAGCATCCAGTCGACCTCGAGGAATTTGAGCAGTGCCGTGACGACGCCCATCAGCGCGCCGCCGGCGATGAAGCCCGAGGCGATGAGCGTGCCGCGGTCGAAGCGCGCCTTGTTGAGCGGGGCGCAGGTCGAGCGGTTGGAGACCAGCCACGCCACCAGACCGCCCACCACCAGCGGGGCGTTGAGATCCATGGGGATGAACATACCCAGCGCGAAGGCCAGGGCCGGCACGCCGATCGCGGTGAGCACCAGGGCCAGCATCGCGCCGCAGAAGTAGAGCACCCACGGGGTCTGGCCGCCGGTCATCAGGGGCTGGATGACGGCCGCCATGGCGTTGGCCTGCGGCGCCACGAGGGCCCCCTCGCCCACGAAGCCGAACGACTTGTTGAGCACGATCATCACGCCGGCGACCGTAGCGGCCGAAACGAGCGTGCCGAGGAACTTCCACGTCTCCTGCTTTTGGGGTGTCGTGCCGAGCCAGTAGCCGATCTTCAGGTCGGTGATGAAGCCGCCGGCCATGGAGAGCGCCGTGCAGACCACGCCGCCGATCACCAGCGCGGCGGTCATGCCCGTCGTGCCGCTCAGACCCACGCTCACCAGGATGAGCGACGAGAGGATGAGCGTCATGAGCGTCATGCCCGAGACGGGGTTGGTGCCCACGATGGCGATGGCGTTGGCCGCCACGGTGGTGAAGAGGAACGAGATGACGAAGACGATGAGGATGGCCGTGACGGACTGCACCCAGCCGTCCAAGAGGCCGAAGTGGAAGAAGACGAAGACGGAGAGGAGCGTGGCGGTGAGGATCGTGAGGATGCGCTTCATGGAGATGTCGCGCTGCGTGCGGTCGCTCTCGGCGAGCCCCCCCCCTTTGGCACCGCCGAACTCCGAGACGGCGAGCCCCACGGCCTGGCGGATGATCTTCGACTGGCGGACGATGCCGACCAGACCCGCCATGGCGATGCCGCCGATGCCGAGCGGCTTGCCGATGTAGGCGAAGAGGTTCTCGGGGGTGAAGAGCGTCGAGGGGTCGGCGAGCACCGCGGGATTGGTCACGCCCAGCGCCGCGACCATCGAGGCGGCGTCGACCGAAGCGGCGAGCGACCCGACGACGGGCACGATGACGAACCATACCAGGCACGAGCCGGCGGTGATGATCATCGCGTATTTGAGACCGATGATGTAGCCCAGACCCAGCAGCGCGGCCGAGGTGTTGAGCGAGAAGACCACCTTGAACTTGTCGGCGGCCATGGCGCCCCATGCGCAGATGCGCGTCGAGACCGCCTCGGTCCACAGACCGAACGTGCCCACCACGAAGTCGTAGAGACCGCCTACGAGACCCGCCACTGCCAGCAGCTTGGCCTGGTTGCCGCCCTTCTCGCCCGAGACGAGCACCTCGGTGGTGGCCGTAGCCTCGGGGAAGGGGTACTTGCCGTGCATCTCCTTGACGAAGTACTTGCGGAAGGGGATCATCAGCACGATGCCCAGCAGACCGCCGAAGAGCGACGAGAGGAAGACCTGCCAGAAGGCGGCGTCGAGCCCCAGGATGTAGAGCGCCGGGAGGGTGAAGATCGCGCCGGCGACGATCACGCCCGACGAGGCGCCGATCGACTGGATGATGACGTTCTGTCCCAGCATGTTGCGCTTGCCCAGTACGTTGCCCATGCCCACGGCGATGATGGCGATCGGGATCGCCGCCTCGAAGACCTGGCCCACTTTCAGACCGAGGAAGGCCGCCGCGGCCGAGAAGAGAATGGCCATCGCCACGCCCATCGCCACGGAGTAGGGGGTCACCTCCGCGGGCGACGACTGGGCCGGCATCAGAGGCCGGTACTCCTCGCCCGGCGCGAGCTCGCGGTAGGCGTTCTCGGGCAGCGAGGCGTGCTTGTTTTCTTGTTCCATTGTTTCGTTATTGTTTGATGTATTGTTCCGGATCGTGCAGTGCGTGGCAGCGGTCGGACGACGTTGCGGCGCCGGCCGTCCGGCGGGGTCGGCCGGCAGTGCGGCCGAGGGTTCGACGGGACGCTCCTCCGCAAAGACGTGGTCGCGGGTCGGCCGTCAGCGGTTGTCGCCGCTGCCGTGCAGCAGGTTGCGCTGCATGCGCGAGCGGAGCTTGTCGACGTTCATCTGCGCTACCTCGTCGAGCTCGTAGCCCAGGTCGCGCGCGAGCGTGGCGCAGTACCACAGCACGTCGCCGATCTCCTTGACGATCTCCAGGCGCCGCTCGGGCGTGAACTCCTCTCCGGCGTCGCGGATCACCTTCTTGACCTTGTCGGCCACCTCGCCCGCCTCGCCCGTGAGACCGAGCGTGGGGTAGATGATGCGGCGGTCGTCGGGGTAGACGGCCGTTTCGAGTGCATGTTGCTGGTATTCGTTGAGTGTCATGTCGCTTGGTTTTTTGATTCTGACAAAAATACGAAAAAATCGTAAAAAAGCCCCGGTTCCTCGGCGGAATCGGGGCGCGGGTGCCGATTTTCGGGTGTCAGAGCCCGCCGATGAAGGCGACGATCGGCTCCACGAGCCCCTCGGCGAGCGGCAGCGACGCATCGGCGTAGACCGTGCGGATCTGCCCGGCGAGCGTGCGGTCGTCGGAGTGCTTGAGCGTGTGGGTCATGCCCGCGACGACGACCTTCCGCGCCCGGGGCTGCGCGGTGGCGAGCGCCTCGGCGTGGTCGGCGGGCACCTGCAGGTCGTTGTCGCCGCCCACGACGAGCACCGGGCAGGCCACGGCGCGGATCTCGCGCTGCGGGTCGTGGCGCATCTGCGTGATGAGGAACCGCTGCACCGAGGCGTTGAATAGCGGTTGCAGCTCGCGCGCCCGGTAGGTCATGTCGACCCGCTCGCCCTGCCTGAGGCGGGCGAGGATCTCCTCGGCCTCGACCAGCAGGTCCATGCGCGCCGGGGCGAGCTGGCGCGCCAGCTGTATGCGCAGTACCTCGTCTATGGGGTAGGCCGTGCCGGCGAGCGAGACGACGGCCGCGATCGACCCGGTGCGCTGCGCTGCGCAGAGGGCGATGAGCGCCCCCTCGCTGTGGCCCGCGACGACCACGCGGCCGAACCCCTCGCCGGCGAGGTAGTCGGCCAGCGCCGCGGCGTCGTCGACGTACATGTCGAACGTGAGGTCGGCGAGCGTCGAGGCATCGTCGAGGCGGCTCGAGCCGATGGCCCGTTTGTCGTAGCGCAGCGAGGCGATGCCCGCCTCGTCGAGCGCCTCGGCCAGCAGCTTGTAGGTGCCGGCGCCCACGCCCAGCGGGTTGTTGCCGTCGCGGTCCGTGGGGCCCGATCCGGCGACGAGGAGCACGACGGTCGAGGCCCCGTCGTCGGGCGTGCGCAGCGTGCCGTAGAGCGTGCCGAAGTCGCGCGCGAGCTGCACGGGGCGCTCCGCGGCCGTGGCGGCGAGGGGTGCTGCGAGGAGCAGCAGGGCGACGAGGCGTCTCATAGCGGGAGGTATTGGGTCGCGAGGGTCGTGAGCACCGCGACGGCGATGTAGGAGACTATGGCACGGCGCCCGTGCAGGTTGCACGAGAGGGCGTAGGCCTGGTAGTTGCGCACGTAGAAGAGCGCGAGCACCGCCAGCGACCAGAGCCCCGCGGCGACGAGCGCGGTCGTTTGGCCCGGCGCGGGGAACGCGCTTCCGCTGAGCAGCGCGGCTGCCGTGCGGTCGAGGAGGCCGCGCAGCGGGGCGATCGACAGCGGCACGAGCAACAGCAGGATCGGAGCCTGCGCCAGCGCCGTGGTGCCCAGCACGTCGACAAGGCGGATGCGCGAGGGAGAGAGCACGAGCCCGCAGCCGTAGAGCACGAGGGCCGGTGCGAGCCACATGGCAGCCTGGAGGGCGGCGACGCGCCACAGCGTGAAGCCGTCGGGCGCCGGGCCGAAGTGCAGGTAGCTGTTCTGGCAGAGTCCCAGGGCGTGGAGCCAGCAGCTCGCGGCGGCGATCGGTACGAGCCCCACGGCGAGGGCCCGGCCGCCCGCGATGTAGCGGAAGGGATTAACGAGACGTTTCATGGGCGAGTTTTTTGATGTGGTCGATGACATCGTCGAGCTTGTTGCGCACGGTGGGGTAGCTGAGCCCCATTTCGCGGGCCATCTCCTTGAGCGACCCGCTGCACAGCACGAAGCGCAGCACGAACTCCTGCTCGGCGGGCGGCAGCTGCATGAGCGCCGGAAAGGCGAAGTCGCCTTCGACGGCGGTCTCGCACGCAGCGCACTTCAGGCGGCCGATGCGCAGCGGCTCGCCGCAGGCGGGGCATGATGAGGGGATTCGTTTCATGAATTGCATTTTAGTTTCAACAAAGTTAAACTATATTTTAATAAAATGCAAATAATGCGACAAAAAAACGCCCCGCTCCGCGAAGGGGCAGGGCGTCGTATCGTGTCGGGGGCGGATCAGAGCTCCTCGATGGCGTGCTCCAGGCCGATGCCGTGCGAGCCCTTCACCAGCACGAAAGCGTTGTCGATGGGCTCGCTGCGCAGCGCGGCCAGCAGCTCGTGGCGCGTGGGGTAGCAGCGCACGCGGGCGGGGCGCTCTCCGGCCGCGAGGCCCTCGCAGGCGCGGGCGAACTCGCCGCCCACGAGCAGCAGCTCGGCATCGGGCGAGGCCGCCGCCTGACGCAGGACGGCCGCGTGTTCGTCGGCCGACCACCGGCCCAGCTCCAGCATGTCGCCCAGGATCAGCACGCGCCGCGTGCGGCTGCCGAGCGGCTCTGCGAGGAAGTTGCTCACCGAGGCCTGCATGCTCGACGGGTTGGCGTTGTAGCAGTCCACCACGAGCGTGTTGCGCTCGGTCGCGAGGCGCTGCGAGCGGTTGTTGTCGGGGGCGTAGCCGGCCACGGCCCGGCGGATCTCCTCGTCGGCGATGCCCAGGCGACGCCCCACGGCGACGGCCGCGGCGACGTTGAAGCGGTTGTAGTCGCCCTCGAGCTGCGAGGGGAACCCCTCGGCCTCGTTGGCCGTGTACCACTCCACCGCGAGCCCCGGCCGCTCGGCGGCCATCGAGGCCAGCACCGGGTCGTCGCGCCGCACGAAGGCGCGGCCTCCGCGGGCGGCCAGATAGTCCAGCAGCTCGCCCTTGCCGCGGCGGATCCCCTCCGGGCCGCCGAACCCCTCGAGGTGCGAGCGGCCGATGTTGGTGAGGATACCGTAGTCGGGCTCGGCGATCGAGGCCAGCAGGGCGATCTCGCCGCAGGCGCTCGCGCCCGTCTCTACGACGCCGAACTCCGTCGCGCGGGTCATCGCCAGCAGCGTGAGCGGCACGCCGATGTGGTTGTTGAGGTTGCCCCGCGTGGCGTAGACGGCGTAGCGGCGGGCCACGACGCGTGCCACGAGCTCCTTGGTCGTGGTCTTGCCGTTGCTGCCCGCGATGGCGAGGATGGGGATGCCCAGCGCCCGGCGGTGTTCGCGCGCGAGCTCCTGGAGGGCACGGAGCGTGTCGTCGACCAGGATCGTGCGGCCCGCGACGGCGGCCGACGGGTCGTCGACCACGGCGCAGGCGGCGCCCCGGTCGAGCGCCTCGGCGGCGAAGCGGTTGCCGTCGAACGAGGCGCCCCGCAGGGCGAAGAAGAGCGACCCGGGGGCGATGCTGCGCGTGTCGGTGGAGACGGCGCCGCAGCGGAGGAAGCGTTCGTACAGTTCAGACATGGGCCTCACCGTCGTCGTATTTCACTTCGTCGATGAACTTCTTGATGTTCTGCTCCTCGGCGCGGGGGCAGATCATCAGCACGTCGTCGGTGTCGACCACGATGAACTCCTTCAGGCCGCTGATGACGGCGATCTTGTTCTCGGGCAGCGAGACGATCGACGAGCGGGTGTCGTAGAGGTAGCACCCCTTCTCGGGCGCGGCGTTGGCGTAGCGGTCCTTGCGGGCGTGCTGGTAGACCGAGCCCCACGTTCCCACGTCGCTCCAGCCGAACTCGCCGCGGCGGACGTAGACGTTGTCGGCCTTCTCCATGATGCCGTAGTCGATCGATATGGCGCGGCACTCGGCGAAGACCATCTCCACGATGTTCTGCTCGGCTTCGGTGCCCAGCGCGCGCTCCAGTCCGCTGAAGAGGGCGTGGTGCTCGGGCAGGTACTTCTCGAAGGCCGCCACGATCGCCCGGACGGTCCACACGAAGATGCCCGAGTTCCACAGAAACTCGCCCGAGCGCAGGAAGACCTGCGCCAGCTCGAGGTCGGGCTTCTCGGTGAAGCACTTCACGCGGCTGACGGGGTTGGCGTCCGACACCTGGATGTAGCCGTAGCCCGTGTCGGGGCGCGTGGGTTTGATGCCCACGGTCATCAGGGCGTCGTGCTCCGAGGCGAACTCGGCGCACTGGGCGATGATCGCGCGGAAGTCCTCCTCGTCGAGGATGAAGTGGTCGGCCGGCGTGACGATCATCTCGGCGTCGGGGTTCTTCCGCCGCAGCGTGTAGGCCGCATAGGCGATGCAGGGGGCCGTGTTGCGGCCTACGGGCTCGCACAGCACCTGCTCGGGTGCGAGTTCGGGTAGGTGTTCGAGCACCAGCGCCTTGTAGCGGCGGTTGGTCACCACCAGGAAATTCTCGGCCGGCACCATCTTCGCGAAGCGCTCGTAGGTGTGGCGGATGAACGACTTGCCCGTGCCGAGGATGTCGAGGAACTGTTTGGGTCGGGTCAGGCGGCTCTTGGGCCAGAAGCGGGTGCCGATGCCGCCCGCCATGATGACGCAGTATTTTTCTTTAGCCATATTCGTGCTTGTTGTGCGGAACCGGGTGCCCCGGTCGCGCTCCGATTGCCCAAAGATAACGTTTTTTTCGGAGTTGCGAAAAAAATGAGGACCGGAAGGCGCTCCGCCCCCGGTCCTCGTTTCCTTCTCGGCGCTGCCGCGCGTCAGTCGATCTCCACGCAGCGCACGAAGCAGGCGTTGCTCGAGTCCGGCGTGCCCGTATTGCTCGGCTTTCCTGTCGGAACCCAGCCTCCGTTGTCGATGATATTGCCCGCCGAGATGAGGTTGAAGTCGAACGAGAAGTAGTTGAAATCCCATCCGAGCGCCCGCTGGTAGTCGTCTTCGGGCCGTCCCGTATCGTCGACCAGCTCCCGGAGCCAATAGATGGCGCCCGGCCGCCGGTAGAGGTCGTAGAAGAGCGGACGATATATGTCGCTGATCGTATTGGCGATACCTGCGTATTTGACTACTGCGGTTCCGTTGGAGTATCCGTCCGTGTTCTTGCGCTGCCCGTAACCCGATACGCCGATGGGGAAGAAGAGGTTGCGCCCGCTGTATTCGGCGTTCTTCTCCGACTTGTTGTAGACGAACGTGCCGCGCATGCCGTAGCCTTTGCCCCTGTCGTCGGTGTTGCCGTGGGTGGTGTAGCTGTGGCCGTATACCTCGCCGACCTCCGTGAGGGTCTCCGTGGCGTCGTTGCCGTAGAGCACGCCGTAGCCCTGCTCGATGTCGTCTGCTTGGTAGAGCTCCTCGAAATCCTGGAAGGTCGCGACCCGCAGGGTCTTTCCGCCGACCGTGGGGTCGCTGAAGCTCGCCTTGTTGTTGGCGGCGTGGATCTGGCTCCATTTCTTTCTCGTGGAAGTTCCCGCGATCAGCAGTTCGGTGTTGGTGTGGTCCTTGAACCCGTCGGCCACGTTGTTGGTCGCATCGATCGGATCGTCCCAGTTGGCGAATCGGAAGAGCGAGCCCTCCTCGGTGGGGCAGTCGGCCTCGGTGGTGGCGGTGCGCATGTTGCAGGTGCGCCAGCGGGTACCTCCCGGAACCAGCGCGATCGAGGCCGAGCCCTGGCGGGCGAAGATCAGGTGGTAGCAGCTGTAGTTGTGGTACTCCACGCGGATCACGGCGCACTTCGATTCGTCGGCGTCGCAACCCTCGAAGAAGATGTTGAAGTCGATGGGCGTGTCGGTGCTGCCCCGCACCGTGTCCTGCGCCAGATGGATCGTCGAGCGGTCGCCGCGCACGACGTAGGCTTTCCACGGACCCTCCGACGGGAAGGTCTCGAACCGGGTGGCGTTCTCCTGCGGAAGCTGCTTCAGCACCACGTGGAACGGTGTCGTGCTATCGTGCTTGCGCCAGATGCCCTTGGGGTTGACGATGCGGGGAACCTGGACGATCGTGGCGATGTCTTTCAGCTCGACCTCCGCACCCTCGGCATCCCTGAGCCGGGCGACGAATTGCACCTTGGCCGTGCGCGGGTAGGCTTCGTAGGGGTTGTTGCCCGTGAAGCCGGTTTTGATGATCAGCTGCTTGGCGCGCGTGTAAAGCGGGATCTGGAACGTCGACGAATGCGATTCCCGGTCGATCTCGACCCAGTACTTACCGTCGCCCTCCTTTCCCAGCACTGTATTCTGGGCGGGGTCGGGGGCATCGATGTCGTGGGAGCCTTCGGTGGTGAGGTAGTTGCGCAGGTGGCGGTAGTTGCTTTCGTAATAGTTTTTGTTGGCCGTTTCGAGCGTTGGCTTGTTCGGATTTCCGCCGGGACTGGGAATGACCGTCAGCATGGTCTGGCGCAGCGAGAGGAACCCGTTGAAGGGCTTCTCCGCGGGCCGGTCCGCCGGGAAATAGTATTCGCTCTTCGGAGCTCCTGTGGGCGCCCAGCCGTTCTCGACGATCTTGGCTTGCAGCGAGACGATCTCGCGGCCGGCCGTGTTGATCTTGAGCGGCATGAGCATCGTGTGGTTGTAGAGGTAGGAGATGTAGAACGGGCTGGGGATGAGCATGCCCGGGTCCTCTTCGGTGTAGTCGATGTGCCAGTCGACGTCGTTGGCGAAGCGGTTGAACTTGAGCGTCAGCTTGTAGTGGTGGTTGCGCTCGGCGTCGTAGTCCGTCTTCACGTCCTTGCCCAGCATGAAGCGGTAGGTGATCTCGCCGCTGCCGATCCGATCGGCGTTGATCGAACGGTAGTAGGCCTTCACCTCGATGTAGCTGCCGTAGGGCTTGTCGTCCTTGTATCCGGCGTCGCCCTCCTCCTTGTTGCCCGGGGCGTCGAGCTTGTGGTCGTCGTCGCTGTCCTGCCGCTTGTCCTTGCCCTCGCCCTGCATGTTCTCGTAGAAGAAGAGCGCTTCGGCCTTTTCGGAGTGGGCGGCCGCCTTGTACTCGGCCTCCCGGGTCGGGTCGTACTCCTCGCCGGCGGGGTAGGGGTAGACGGGGTGTCCCTTGGTGATGCGGGCGTGCCAGTTCTCTCCGTAGTCGGTCCCGGTGCCGTAGACGATCTGCTCGCCCTGGGCGATGAGCTGTCGCTTCTCGTCGGGCGTGTTCTTGTCGCCCAGCTTGCAGGTGCTGGGGATATCCTTGATGGCGACCGATTTGAGGTAGATGAAGACTCCCTCCTCGAGCGCCGAGCCGTCGTAGGCCACCGTCACCTTCGAGGCGGCGCGGCGGATCCAGGCGTGGAGCGCCGCGGTCTTGGTGTTGAGGCGCAGCAGCGGGGCCTGCTTCTCGACCTTGCCGGCCGCCGTGAAGAAGCCCAGCATCTGGTCGTTGGCGGCGATGTCGCCCTCGTTCCACGTGAGGAGGATCGACTTCAGACCTTCGATCGTGCGGATCTCGTCGGCACGATCGTCGAGCCCGCCCATGTTGGCCACGGCGTAGATGTAGTAGTCGCCGTAGGGGATGCCTTCGCCCAGCGTGAAGGTCGCGCGCGGGGTCTTCGCCTCGGCCGTGGGGCTGTCGGGCGTGGAGGTGCGCTCCTCCTCCTCGACCTTGTACCGGCCGGGGCCTTCGCCCTCGGCGAGGGGGTATTTCTTCACCAGATCGCCCTTGCTGTCATAGAGCAGCACGCAGAGGCTCCGGATGCTGCGGATCGCGTCGCCCGTCGTGCGGGTCGCCCGGTCGAGCGCCGGCACGAGGGGCCTGAACTCCACCGTCGCGGTGACGGTGCTCTCTCCGTCGAAGGGCTCCTGCCCGACGGTCGGATCGTCCGCGCAGCCGGCCAGACCGATCGCCGATGCGCCGAAGATTGCCAGTAACAGTTTGCGTATCATCTTCTTCGTCGGTTCTTTGTTTTATATTCCGAAACCGGGCTCGAGCACTACCTCCCCGTAGGGCAGCACGTCGACGGTGAACGAGGGTTTTCCGTCGCCGATGGTGATCGTCACCACCGCGTGGGTGTTGCGCGGCAGGGCGGGCAGGTTGTCGAGGTAGCCCGTCAGCAGGTCGTCGCGCCCGTCCAGGTCGAGCGAGATGCGGTAGCTGCTCTTGCCTGCGGGTGCCTGCGGGTCGTTGTATTTGCCCTCGAGCAGGTAGATCGGCTCCAGCTCGACCGTCTTGGCCGCCTCCAGGCGCACGGGCAGCTTCGCCTCGGCCAGTTCGAAGCGGTAGTAGGTGTCGCCCTGCGGGACCTCGTAGGAGTCGACGTGCTGCTGCGCGTCGTACTCGGCGCGGGGCAGGTAGTAGGCGCGGGGCGCCATTTTCTCGATGGCCAGGCCCGTGAGCGACGCGTCGCTGGCGGAGCGGATGCGGAAGGTGAACTTCACGGCGGCGCGCGTGACGAAGAGGTCGATTTCTTGGTCCTCGTCGCCCACCTCCACCGTGTGGCACTCGTTCATGGGCAGCGGCCCCGCGAGTTGCTGCGACGCTCCGTCGAGCCCGATCGTGAGACCCTCGATCCGCGTCTGCGGGAAAGTCGTGCCCGCGCGCAGGCCGTCGAAGAGGGCCCACGTGTCGGCCACGGCCGTCGCGCCGTCGGTCAGGCGGGTCTTCTCCTCGTTGGCCAGCAGGTAGATGCGCTTCTGCTCGTTGGCGCGCACCTCGATCGGCTCGCAGCCGTAGGTCAGCACGGCTGCGGTGAGCCGCACGAAGCGGTTGGCCTCGACCGTACCGTCGGGACGCACGACCACCACGCGCAGCGTCCGCATGCGCTCGTCGTCGCTGGCCGCCTCCGCGTCGCCGGCACGCGTGCCGCGCACCGGGGCGTCGTCGGCCACCGCCACGCGGATGTTCAGCCGCACCTTCTGCGGCTCCTCGCCGCCGGGCTCGTCGGCCTTCAGGCCGCTGCCGCAGCCCGCCAGAAGGAGGCCCGCCAGGAGTGCGACGGCGATATGTATCCGGGTTTTCATGGCTATAGTTCCGAATCGTTGATCCGCACGGTCCAGTCGTTGATCTTGATGAAGGTCCTCAGCCAGAGGTTGTCCTCGCCCAGGAAGAAGATCCACGACCATTCGCTCTCGCGGTCGAGGAACTCCTGCGACCCCATCTCGGCGTAGTACTCGCTCTTGCACAGCAGCAGGTAGCGGATGAGCGGGATCTCCACGATCGCCGCGCCGTCGTCCTTGCGGCGGATCGTCAGGCGGGGCGAGTTGCGGGTCATCAGACGCGAGGTCGACAGCTCGGCATAGCCCACCTTCACCTCCTGCCCGTTGTCGAGCACGCCCGTCGTGGCCTGACCTACGGCCCAGGGCGTGTAGGCGGCTTCGCCATTGGCGATCAGGTCGTTGTCGGCGTCGAAGAGGGTATTGTCGTCGGTGATCTCGAACTCGAAGTCGCGGCCGTCCACGGGCTTCCCGTTGATCTGCTGCAGTACGATGCGGATGTTGTTGGTGTTCTTCATCATCTCCACCGTCCCCTCGGCGTAGGAGTCCGCCGCGGCGAGCCGGAGCGCACCCCAGTACATGGCGTGGAGGTTCTTGCGCGCGGGGTCGGTCAGGCAGTCGGCGTCGAGCGCGACGCGCAGGTCGCCGCGCGCCGCGCCGCCGGCGGGCGCGGGCGTCATCGTGAAGGAGCTCTTCTCGCAGGCCATGCCGCCGTAGGCCACGAAGCTGTATTCGCCCGGCTCGAGGTCGAGGACCATGCGGTACTCCTCGTCGGCGAGCTCGGGGCCCGTCACCGTGCGGGTCTCCACCCAGCGGTCGTCGGCGTCGTAGACCAGCACGGTCAGGCAGTCGACCTTCCGCGGGAAGGCGTTGGCGAACTCCATGTTGTAGTCGTAGACGAAGCGCAGCGACACGCCGACCCGACACGGGTCGAGCTCGTCGTAGATGCTCTCGCAGGCGGTGGGGAGGGCGGCCGTCAGCACGGCCGCCAGAGCCGTGCCGACCAGCCGCAGCATCCTGTGGGGTGAAAAGCGGCGCATGGTTTTAGAAGTCGATGTTGTTCACGCGCACGGTCCAGGGCAGCACCTCGACCGAGACCTTCAGGTAGATGTCGCCGTTCTCGTCCGGATCGTCGGGATCGACCGGATCGGGGTCGTTGTCGGTGTTGCGCGGGTGTCCGAGCTTGCGGATGCCCGTCACGGCGAGCTTGTAGACGTTGTTGCGCACCGTACCGAACTCCATCTGGCCCATTGCGCCCGGCTTGTAGTTGTCGTTGTGACGGTTCCAGTAGAAATAGTAGAAGTAGTAGCCCACGCCGGCGTGCTTGCCGTCCGCGATGCCGTCGGCGTCGTTGCTGGCCTGGTAGAGGGTGAACCCGGCGGCCGTGGCGGCCTTGCGGAAGGCGGCCAGCGCCTCGTTGACATGGCCGCGCGCGCCCTCCTTGTTGGCCTCCACGAGCTCCTTGTAGAGCGCGTCGGGGCTCTTCTGACCCTCGGGGGCGGTCATCGCGGCCTTGTAGAGGTCGCTGTGCGGATCCTTGGCCGCCTCGGTCGCCACCTCGCGGTTCCAACCCGTGTAGAGCTGGTTCTGGAACAGATAGAGGATCGGGTAGCTCTTGTCGTCGACCTGGTAGGTGTAGCCATCGAAGTCGCCCGGCTTGATGTCGCCCGAGATTGCCTTGTAGAGGTCGGAAGTCTTGTCCAGCTTGTCGCCGGCGAGCAGCTTGCCCTTGAAGACCACGCCGGTCGAGACGCCCGTGCGCTGGTACTTGTTGTCCATCGGGATCGTGTTCTCGGTCACGTAGCGCCAGATGTGGTAGCCGCTCTTGCGGTCTGCTGTCCAGCCCTCGTCGTTGTCCTCGTCGCGGCCCATCACGTCGTCGATCCAGTAGCTGTCCCACTGCTGGCGCGTGAGGTCGTCGATCTGCCCCTTGGTGTCGTAGAGGCAGTAGCTGAACCACTTGTTGAGCTCGGCGATCTGTTGCTCGGCCAACTGGTCCTGCGTTTTGATTTCGTGGGCGGTGCTCACCACATAGTTGTCGGCCGTCTCCTCGCCGCAGAGCTCCGCGCCGGCGGGCATGCCGTCGGCCGAGACGCGGCGCAGGTAGTAGAACGAGTTGTTCATGTTGACCAGCGCCATGCGCACGAGCTGCACCTGCAGCGTCCCTGCGTCGTCGCCCTCGCCGATGTCGTAGGTGTGGGGAGCGCTGCTCTCGGGGCTGCCGTCGCAGAAGTCGAAGCGGGCGCTCACGCGCTCGACCTTCACGGCGCCCTTGTTGTCGACGCTGCCGTTGTTGTCGCCGCTCAGGTCGAAGGGCGTGCCCTCGTTGGCGTATCGGGTCACCCAGTCGTCGAACGAGACGGGGATCTGCTTGACGGCGATTTCTGAGTTGGCCATCAGGAAGGAGTTCTTGTACCAGATATCGGCCTGCTCCTCGTCGACCATGCCCGTCAGGTCGCACCACTCCTTGTCGCCCACGGTGAGGTTGCTCATCGAGGCGATCAGCGCGTCGGTGGGGTTGCAGAACACGAATACGCGGATGCGGTTCTGGTCGCCCGTCAGGTCGCCCTTCTCGTAGAAGTTGAAGATGCTCGTGCGGTTGATCTTGGCGGTGGTGGTCACGGTGCTGCCCGTCTGCTTGGTGACGTTCTCCACCACGCCGTGGGCGACGTAGGAGTTGTCGCTCTTGGCCAGCACCAGCATGAGCTTCTGCACCTTGTTTTCATAGTCCTGACCCACCTCCGTGCCGGCGGCCTTGCTGCGGGTGTTTTTAGCCGTGGGCAGTGCGACCTGCACGCTCATGTAAGCCGCATCGTCCGAGCCGCCGGGCCCCGGCTGGGGAATGTCGTTGCTCTTGCTGCAACCTGCAAGCACTCCAATGGCGAGGAAGCTTGCGAAAAAAGATTTCCAGTTTTTCATCGTCCTATACATTGAAATATTATTCTACTCTCGTGTTTCGTCGAGCTCGTCGATCTGTCGTATTGCGTCGTCGGCGTGTGCGATTCCGGCCTCACGCGCACGCTCGAATAGCTCTTTCGCGGTGTCGTAGCTCTTTGGGAGGGCTGCGAATATTCCCCGAGCGTAGAGCGCCTCGGGCGATTCGCCGGCCTTGGCGAGGTATCGCTCGGCGCTCTTGAGGTCGCCGCGGGCCATGGCGTTGTTGGCTGCGTTGATGTTTGCGGCCTCGTCGTCGGGATACATTCGGACCGCGATCTCGAACACCTCGTTGTACTCCTCGGATCCGGGCTCCATGCTCTCGGCCGCGAGATACATCTCTCCCAGGCTGAGCTTCTGGGGTGCGGTGCGGAGCAGCCGCCTGATCTCCTCGACATCGGTGTAGGTGCGGATCTCGTACTCTACGGCGTAGTCGGAGTGCCGCAGCGCGGGATATACGTCGCGCAGCAGCAGTGCATACTCCTCGGGGTAGCGCCGTCGGATCTCGCGGTCCTTGTCGTCGGGCGCGAGGGTTCCGTCGATGATTGCGAGTATCTGCGCGCGGTGCTCGAGCGCCGACGCCTCGACGTATCGCCGCAGGCCGGCCCAGTCCTCGGGCTCGTAGTCGGTGGCGAGCAGTTCGTCGGGGAGTGCGTATAGCCTCTTGACATATGCCGCGAGGGCCTCGGTGCGCCCCTGCGCCAGTCGTGCGTTGTTGGCGTAGGATCCCTCGGGCGATGCGTATCCCTTGATGTCGATGGCCAGAATGCGTGTGTCGGGGTCGTTCTTCACGGCATCGATGGTGGCTATGATCTTTCGCAGCTCGTCGGGGTTGCGCCTGTAGTCCTCGCGGATCTCTGTACGGTTTACGGGGAAGTCGATGAATGCCGACCCCTGCACCTCGCGGATCTTCGATGCGTCGCCCTTGGGGGATACGTAGATGAACCTCGGCTCGAATACGCGGGGCGTGAAGTCGAGCACGGCGAGCTGCTGCTCGTCGCGTTCGAGGGGCTCGTCGCAGCAGCCGCATGCGAGGGTCGCGGCGCGCAGCTGTGCGGTCTCCATCCAGGGCTCGTAGGGTAGCGATGCGCGGTATTCGATGCGCTGGGGCTCGCCCTGCCGGTAGAGCGTGACGCCCTCGGGCACGCCGTTTCGCAGGTGGTGGAAGTATCTGTTCCGTCCGGCGATGAGCAGCGCTGGGAGCTCTGCCGTGCGCTCTCCGAAGCAGAGCCGGGGCGTGAGGGTGACGTCGGCGTTGGTCTTCAGGTCGAGGTCCTGCATGTCGACGAGCATGGTGACGAAGAGGTTTCCCTCGGTGCGCGCCATGTCGAGCCCCGACACGACGATCTGCCCCTGCATGAGGCTCTGCGCCGATGCGGACGACGACAGCGCGGCGGCGGCCGCGAGGCCGCAGATTATTTTTCTGAAGGTGTTCATGTCCTCCTGAAGTTAAAAGGTGTATACGAGATTGACGGCCGCCTTGGTGGGGCCGACGTAGTGGTGCGAGTTGTCCTCGGAGAGCTTCTTGCCGCATGCGGCGCAGGGGTAGGAGTCGAAGCGTGTGTAGATGTATCCCAGTCCGATCTCGGCCTCGAGGTTCCAGTGCTTGCCGAGGATCCAGGTGTGTCCGTAGGCTACGCCTGCTCCGAGGAACCAGCCCTGATAGCGGCGGTCCGAGAGCTTGGAGAAGTCTGTTCCGAGGAAGGATATGGAGTTGCGGAGCCCTCCGACGTTGTATTGACCTCCGAGTGCGTGTATGCCGAGG
>Ga0137306_101117_pt1 | contig 29414 bp, 26 predicted proteins | sample Inofroosms_March_FD_97187 | JGI IMG/M metagenome (GOLD analysis project Ga0137306, IMG submission 97187) | Mouse cecal microbial communities from Vienna, Austria - N-Acetylneuraminic and N-Acetylglucosamine D2O microcosms_March | ecosystem: Host-associated > Mammals > Digestive system > Large...
GATGGTTTCCGGATTATTCTTCCCCTTGATATACTGGGGAATGAAATCCATCGGCCCCGGCCGGTACAGGGAGATCCCCGCGATCACATCCTCCAGGTTCTGCGGTTTCAGTTCCTTCATGAATCCCTTCATCCCGCCGCTCTCCAACTGGAAGATGCCGTCTGTCCGCCCGGTTCCGATCGAATCCAGGACATTCTTATCATTATAATCAATCTGCTCCATATCGATCACGGCGCCCGTGCTCTCGCCTGCCAGCCTTGCGGCGTCCTGGATCACCGTCAGCGTCCGAAGCCCCAGGAAATCCATCTTCAGAAGCCCCAGCTCCTCCAGCGTCGTCATGGTGAACTGTGTCACCACAGAACCGTCCGACCCTAAGGAGAGCGGCACATACTCATCTATGGAAGCCTGACTGATCACGACGCCCGCCGCGTGCATGGACGTGTGTCTCGGAAGCCCTTCAAGCCTTCTGGACATATCGATCAGCTCATGGACCTGCTCGTCCTCCTGGTAAAGCTTCCTGAAATCCGGATTCATCTCCAAGGCGCGCTCTAACGAAACCGGCTGGTTATTCTGCCCTCTTGGGATCATCTTCGCGATCCCGTCTACAAACGCATAGGGAAGGTCCATGACTCTCCCCACATCCCGGATCACACCCTTGGCCGCCATGGTACCAAAGGTTACGATCTGCACCACCCGGTCGGTCCCGTATTTCTCCACCACATAATTGATGACCTCCTGTCTCCGCTCGAAGCAGAAGTCCACGTCAATATCCGGCATGGACACACGTTCCGGATTCAGGAAACGCTCGAACAAGAGCTGATACCGAATCGGATCAATGCTGGTGATCTCAAGACAGTACGCCACGATACTCCCGGCGGCAGATCCCCTTCCGGGGCCCACCATAATCCCGTGATCTTTCGCGTATCTGATAAAATCCCACACGATCAGGAAATAATCTACATACCCCATGGACTTGATCACAGACAGCTCATATTCCAGGCGCTGCGTCAACGCCTCGTCCACATCGGGATAGCGCATCTTAAGCCCCTCATAGCAGAGGTGGTTCAGGTATTCCCATGAGGTATATCCCTCCGGGACATCGTACTTCGGCAGCTTCGTGACTCCGAATTCGATCTCAACATTACAGCGGTCAGCAATCTTCTGGGTATTCTCAAGTGCTTCCAGCGCATAGGGGAAGAGCTTCCTCATCTCATCCTCGGATTTGATGAAATACTGACCGCCCTCATAGCGCATACGGTTCTCGTCGGAGAGCTTCTTGCCGGTCTGGATACACAGGAGCATATCATGAGGCTTCTCATCCTCCGCGTAAGTATAATGGACGTCATTCGTCGCCACCAGCTCGATCCCCGTCTCCCTGGACATCCGAAGCAGGGACTGGTCCACAAGCTTCTGCTCCTGCATCCCGTGATCCTGAAGCTCCAGGAAGAAATTCCCCTCCCCGAAGATCTCCTGATACCTAAGAGCGGCTTCCTTCCCCTCCTCATACATATTCCGCAGGATATTGCGCTGAACCTCCCCCGCAAGACACGCGCTTAAGGCGATCAGCCCTTCATGGAATTCCCGCAGGACCTCCATATCCACACGGGGCTTATAATAGTACCCTTCCGTGAACCCCTTCGATACGATCTTCATCAGGTTGTGATAGCCTGTGTCATTCTCGGCAAGCAGCACCAGATGATAGTACCGGTCGTCTCCGCTGCCCGCCGCTTCTTTGTCGAAACGGGATCCCGGCGCCACATAGACCTCACAGCCTAATATCGGTTTAATCCCTTCTGCCTTCGCCGCACGGTAGAAATCAATCACCCCGAACATCACCCCGTGATCCGTGATCGCAACGCTGTCCATGCCTAGCTCCTTCACCCGCGCAATACATTCCTTTATCTTATTCGAACCGTCCAGCAGGCTGTATTCTGTATGGACGTGAAGATGTGCAAAACTCATACTCCCTCCTCGCTCGCTGCCTGTAGAAAAAAAGTGCTCCCCTTCCGCCAGGGAACACTTCGCACATTAGTACACTACTCTCCGTCAACCATGAACTTCACCAGTCTGTCGATATCTTCCTTCTCATATGCAATGATCTCAAGCTCCGGGATCTCTCCGTTGGAGAAGATGTTCGCCATAGATACATACTGGGACAGCTTGGACTTCAGGTTCAATCTGTCTCCCTCACCGGTCACCAATTCAACCTTACCGGCACAATCGTCGATCACAGCAAAGAATTTATCAATATTAGTTATATTCTGCACCTTCATAGTAACATAAGCTCCCTTCTTGTTCTGATACCATCATGTGTCTACTCAATTATATCCTATTTCTGACAGATTTCAATAGATTTTTCACGAATTTCAATCTTTCCTGACTTCAAGAGCCGCCCGACTGCCCGCTTGAACGCATTCTTGCTCAGTCCCAATTCCCGCTTAATAAGCTCCGGGTCTGCCTTGTCTGTAAACGGCAGCTTTCCGCCGGATGCTTCCATGCGTTCCATGATCATCTGCGCGTCCGCGTCCATCTGGAGAAATGCTTTCTCCCTCACGGCAAGATCCAGTTTCCCGTCCTCCCGGACCTTGATAACACGCGCATGGACACGCTCTCCTACTCTAAGCTTTCCAAACGCCTCTCTCTTTGGTATCAGCGCGGAATAGCAGTCGTCTACCGCCACAAAGACGCCGAAATTATCGCTGGTATCATAGACGATCCCTTCTACCTGGTCGTCCTTCTGGTAAGGCGGATCCTGCCGCAGTCTCTCATACACCTTCATCGTCGCGCACAGACGGCCGGACTTGTCCACATACAGGGCCGCAAGCACCTCGTCCCCCTTCCTGACCTTCGCCGTCTGCTCCCTGAACGGAAGCAGCAGATCCTTCTCAAGGCCCCAGTCAAGGAACGCGCCGATCCTTCCCACATCCGCAACCTTAAGCACCGCAAGCTCTCCCAACGTGAGCTTCGGTTCATTCGTGGTTGCGATCAGCCTGTCCGAAGAATCCTTATATAAGAATACCTCCACCGGATCTCCCGCTTCCAGGCCTCTTGGCACCTGTTTCTTCGGGAGCAGCACCTTCTCTTCCTTGTTGCCGAGATATACTCCGAATTCCACTTCCTTTACGATCATCAATCTTACTTTCTTTCCCAAATTATCTGCTAACGCCATAGCTTACCTCTTCTTTCCGTATCACTGAAACTCCACCGCCGCGTAAGGCTTCCCAGCCTTATCACACAGTTCCACTACTGTCCTGCCTTCTTCCTTTGCGGTTCTTGGATAAATAATATCGCCGTATACCGCCGACTTCTTATATTCTACCCGGAGCTGACGCACTTCCTGCGTCTCCTTAATTACTTCTAACGCCATCTGCACATACTGGCAGTTATTCACATGTTCGTTCGTATCGATATGGTATTTCCTGACCGGAAATGCCTCCCCATGCTCGAATTCTTTGGGGCGTACGATCTTGCGCGGCGCATATTCCATCGGGAACGGTTCTCCTGTACCATAAAGTTCGATCTCACGTTCATCCGGTTTCGCAGGCCGTCCCTTCTCTATATCCATATAGACCCACACCGAATTCGCATACGCCGCTGCCTGCTGCCTCTCGTCTGACATACAGAAATTCCGTGTTCCGAACAGCCCATCGAACTTCGTTGCCCAAGTGCTGACTCTGATCTTCTCTCCCATTACCGGATATCTCTCAACCACCACCTGCCAGGCCGACAATACCCATGCCCTTCTGCGTTCGGCACAATGATCGATCCCTACTCCCAGCTCTTCCGAATGGAATGTACTGCAATCCTGAAAATAATTGATGATACCCGGCAGCGTGATCCTCTTGGTATGATCCACCTCACTGAACCGGATTCTTCCTTCAAATGTATATCTGTTATTCTTTTGCACTAGCCACATAACTCCTTTCTGCCGTGATCACACACTCATAACGCGGATCTGTGATCTGAAGAAGCTTGATCAGGGTCGTCTTAAGCTCATCCTGCCTCTTCGCATCATATTCATAGGGAATCTCCATATCGAAGATCAGGTTCACCTGTTCCTCTCCATTTATCATACGGAAATCATGGATGGACACCGCCGGATCCAGCGCCTTAACGATCTGCTCCACCTGGCTGTGTACCTGCATCACATGCACATCCTTCGTCTCTACCGGATCCATATGGATCACTAAGAACACGCCGAGCATACGAAACGCATCCCGTTCGATCCGGTCTATAATCTCATGGGACGTCTCGATCTCCACATCGTTAGGCACCTCTGCATGGATGGACGCCATATTCCTGCCCGGCCCATAATTATGTACGATCAGATCATGGCTTCCAAGGACTCCCTCATACCCTTCCACAAATTCCTTGATCCTGGCATATTCTTCCGGCTCTACCGCTTCCCCGATCAGCGGTTCCAGCGTATCCTTCGCGATTCCGATCCCTGCCCACATGACTACCAGCGACACTCCAAGCCCTACGATCCCGTCGATATTGACGCCCGTTATCCGGAAGAAAAGAACCGAAGCAATCGTCGCCGTCGTTGTAACCACATCACCCAGAGCGTCCGCCGACGTTGCCAGCATTACCTTAGAATCGATCCGCCGTCCAAGCTTCCGGTTAAAGAAGCACATCCACAGCTTCACACCGACAGACAGGATCAGAATCACCACCGACACCGCCTGGAACCTTAACTCCTCCGGATCGCGTATCTTCCCCACCGCATCCTTGAGAAATGTGAAGCCGACCTCCATGACCAGAAATGCAACGATCAGCGCGGCGATATATTCGATCCTTCCATGGCCGAAGGGATGATCCTGATCCGCCGGCTTGCTCGCCATCTTCACTCCCACCAGCCCTATCACCGAAGAGCCGGCGTCGGACAGGTTGTTGAACGCGTCCGCCATAACAGATATACTGTGCAGGAGATAACCTATCGTCCATTTTACTGCAAATAAAAGCACATTGCAAAAGATGCCCACCACACTTGCCAATACTCCATAGGCAGTCCGGACAGACACCTTCTCTATCTCCGTATATTCCTTCACAAAATGCCTGACTAAAAATTCAGTCATGAATTACCTCCATTATCTCCAAAAAAGAACCATTTTATCTTAAAGTCTGACGTAGCCGTGACCATCTCGTATTCTTCTGCCGTCAGGACCTCCTTAAGGCCCTTCCTGCCCTCATCGCTGACCACCGTACAGGTCGTGTCGGTAAAGCATAAGCTTGGATACAGGACGCACCACCAGTTATGCCCTCTCGCCTCTCCAAGCCTGACTCTGAGCGCCTCATACTCCCCCTGCGGGAAGAAGATGTCGCCGTACTGCTTATCCGGGAAATACGCCAGCTCAAGCTCCGAAGCACAGCCGTATGAGAACCCCTCTTCCTTAAGCACCTGGCCGGCCGTATCTGTGATCTCGTCAAGATGCGCTTCTATCCAGGCTCTCGTCTTCCCGGCATCCGGCTCTTCCTTAAGCTCCGGCGTCATATTCTCTTCCATATATGCAAGAACTCTGTCCCGCACCTTAAGCTTTACTGCCTGGTCTTCTTCACTGTCGCTGTTGGCAAGGACATGGAACCGCAAGACCTCCTTAGCCAGCGTCTCCTGGGTTCTGCTCATCTTCGCCTCCACCCATTCCATCCTGCGCTCCACTAAGATCCCCGTCAGCAATGCAGCAATACAGACACCCAGTATAGCACAGATCACCTGCCGAATTCTATAACGAATCTCAAAATCTTTTCTCATATTCATATGTAACTGCCTCCTTACCTAATCTCTTACTTGATCTCTTATTTGATATCAGGAGTCTTGACATATAAATGAGATTTATTCAGACATTCTGTTATTTATTCAATTCTTCTTAGTGCGTATCACATCCATGACCGCCTCTACCTGATTGTCAATATGCTTACACACGATCCTGGCCGCATCTTCCTTCTCCTTATTCTCGATGTGCCGGATGATCTCTTCATGCTCGGCGAGAAGCTTGGGGTAGGCTTCCGGCCTCTTCAGATATTCGATACGGTAACGGTACATCTGTTCTCTTAAGTTATTCAATAGCTGGATAAGCTTCTGATTGTCCGTCGCCATGTAGATAATATCATGAAAGGCCACATCCGCCTCCGCGATCTGGGTGATATCACCGCTCTTAAGCGTCTTCCTGAATTCTTCCGCCGCACTCTTAAGGTCCGCGATCTGAGCCTTCGTGATCTTGCCACAGGTGAGTGTGACCGCCAGCTCTTCCAATGCCTTGCGGACCTCCAGAACATCCCTTAAGCTCTTCTCCGAGATATCCGCAACCTCTGCCCCCTTCCTTGGAACCATGTGTACAAGCCCTTCTAATTCCAGCTTCCGGATCGCCTCTCTGATGGGTGTCCGGCTGACCCCAAGTTTATTCGCAAGCTGAATCTCCATAAGCCTCTCTCCCGGCTTTAATTCCCCGCGCAGGATCGCCTGGCGCAGCGTATTGAACACCACATCTCTCAAGGGCAGGTATTCACTCATATTCACCTTAAGCTCCATCCTTTATCCCCTCCTTGCATTATGTATGCTGGTCACGTATGTCTGTCTCGTGAGCTTAAGCTCCTTGATCCTTACAGCCGCGCGCCGGGCCTTTCTCTTATCGTCATACAAACCGAAAACCGTAGGGCCGCTGCCGCTCATCATAGCGTTTAATGCACCTTCCCGGCACATGACTGACTTAATCTTATCAATCACCGGATATTCCTCTATGGTGACTTTCTCAAGAACATTGCCCATGTTGGCCGCCACCTCATCCAGATTCTGTCTCTTAAGGCCGCCAATGATCCCGTCGATATCAGGGTGATCTGCGATCTCATGGGAATCAAGCTTCTCATATACCGCCTTCGTAGACACACTGATCGGCGGCTTGGCAAGCAGCACATAACACTTGGGCATAGCCGGCAGCGGGGTCAGCTTCTCCCCGATCCCTTCTGCAAGCACGGTTCCTCGCAAGATACAGTACGGTACATCCGCCCCAAGCGTCACTCCCCGATCCATCAGCTCTTCCATGGTAAATCCCAGCGAGAACATGCGGTTCATTCCGAATAGGACCGCCGCCGCATTCGAACTGCCTCCCGCCATCCCTGCCGCTACCGGGATGTGCTTATCAAGCGTAATCCTCACTCCCTCCCGGATGCGGCATTCCTTCATCAAAAGATCTGCTGCCCGGTATGCTAGATTATTCTCATTGACCGGAAGATAGAAGAGATTGGACGATAGATGAATCCCCGGTTCCCTTATCCGCTCAATCAGGATCTGGTCATAGAGATAGACCGTCTGCATGACCATGCGCACATCATGGTAGCCGTTCTCTCTCTTTCCTAATACATCCAGACCCAGATTGATCTTGCCCAGTGCTTTTAATTCTAATTTATCCATAAATGTTTTCTCCTTGTATCTTGTATACAGTGTACCTATAGTATACTCATATTTTCCTTAAAAATCAATAACCTGTCTCCAGCTTTTATATCTCCAGACTCCAGATCATTGACTTCCATGATTCCTTCCACCGTAGTATTGTACTTCTTGGCAAGATCCCACAGGATATCCCCGTCACGGACAATATACCCCGTGATACCCGGCCGCTTCTCTATCTCCTCCATATCAAAAGGCACAAATTCTATCTCCTTGATATTCCTGATGCGGACCGGCGCTTTGAGGAAGCTGTTGAATGCCAGGACTGCCTTGACTTCGATCTCATCCGTTCCAAGAAGCCCTACCGACAACTGTTCCACCGCATAGGTAAGCCCGTATCTCATATCATCCGCCGTCCCATTGCTTTCCAGCAGATAGGCGAAGGGCACCATCCCCTGCCAGGTATCAAATGGGATCTCATCATCCGCTTTGACATACAGGAAGCTTAAGTGCAGCACTCCTTCTATCTGGATCCCTCCCTCCGTACTCTCGGTATGCTCTATCTGTATCCGCGCGCTGTTGTGGCAGATCTGCAGGATATCGTCCTTGATCTCCGGCAGGGACAATTGTTCGGATACCTTGCATTTGGAATGATTCTGCAGCAGCAATCGTTCCATCTCTTCCTCAGTGATCTTCGGCGTGCATATCTGATCCAGGGAATACGCGTCCGCCAGGATCTCAAGCCGTTCTTCCTCGTACACGGTCAGCCGTACCTCCAGGGTAGCCTCGACTCCAATCAGACGCATCTCGCCGTCTTCGTCCATCCTTACATCTATATTCACATCCGTAAGCTCCGGATAGATCTGATGATACATATGATCCTGTGCCCCGTAACATTCAATCCGCCCTTCATATGGAACTGCCTGCTCGATCCAGTCTGTCTTCCCGTCCAGCGATTCATAGAAGCAGAATAACTGTAATTCTCCCTGAAGCCGCAGCTCGTCGGCTTCCAGACGGGTGTCCAGCTTCCTCCCGGTCACCTCTGTCCACAGCAGTGTCCCGATATTCTCCTTCGTTCCGCTTATAGATACTTCCTCCTTGATCCGATAGGTATCCTTCTTCGTGGTAAATACCTTTAGGAACTCTTTGCTCTCGAACCTCTTGTAGAGCGGCGTCTCACACTCGATATCCACCGTAAGCTCAGACTCCTGTTTCCCTTCAGAACAGATACTAAGCTCCGCCAGCGTCTTGATGCTCAGTTTCCTCGAATGAATCGCCGTGACAGTGATATCTGCGCTTGACGATTGCACAAACAGATTCCCTGCCGGTTCCTGCTCCAGATAGATCATTTCCTCGAAAGGGATCCTCCCTTCCAGGCAGGACAGCCTGGTCTCTCCTTCTTCTGTCACATATAACACTTTAAAATTCAGCTTCCCGGACACCCGTATGTAATTCTCTACCACCTTCATATCTTCTACGGTGAGCGTCCCTTCCCCCAGGATCACCTTCTTCACATCATTCTTCGCGTCAGGTACATTGTAGTCGTCATCAATATAAAACTGATCGGTGATGATATTTCCCGTCTTGTAGGTCTGCATCTGCTTCGTCACATATTCCATGATCGAACCTCCTAATCAAATTCTATCTGCTTATCCGTATACTCTGTCTTTATCACCACATAAGGGCAGGTCTTCTTCTTCAGGATCTTCTCTTCCTTTCCCGGACCTAAAAGGCCGGTCTCTATGTGTATCTCATTCTCCGTCTCATAGCATTTATGGACTTCTACGCTGTATCCGCTGGTCTCCTTCTGTCCATATCCTCTGGCTATATACAGATATCCCTTGTCCCCATAGCTTAATTTGACCTGTCCTTCCTTCGCCTCCTCGATCTGCGCCATGAATTCTTCTGGAACATCATCCTTGTCAATTACGGTAAATTCTATATCTCGCAGTTTTTTATCATCCGCCTTCCTGACAGAGCATGCCGTCAGTATCAGGATGCATATCGGCAGCAGGAGAAGATATGTTTTCTTCACGGGTACTCCTTGGCATAAGGTAATCTCTCTACATCATACACAGTAACTCTATGAAAAATTCCAATTTTGTAGTATAATTAATTTTATTTGACTTGACACTCAACATGAAGGAGATATTTATGAGAGACAAAGAACGACTTTCCGGAATTTTGCTGCACCCCACCTCCCTTCCTTCAGCCTATGGAATCGGAGATCTTGGGCAGGCTGCTTATGAATTTGTTGATTTTCTTGAGAAGGCGGGACAGCACCTATGGCAGATCCTTCCTTTGACGCACACCGGTTACGGTGATTCCCCGTATCAGAGCTTCTCTGCTTATGCAGGGCAGCCGCTTCTGATCAGTCCTGACCACCTGTTGGAGCTTGGACTGTTAGACGCCTCCGATCTTGCCGGCGTACCCGCTTCTGACCCGGAGCATATTGATTACGGAAGCATTATTCCCTGGAAACAGACCGTCTTCGAGAAGGCTTATGAACATTTTACGTCTGACGCGTTCCAGGCGCTTCCGCTTTATTCGGAATTCTTAGATTTTACGGAGAAGGAGAGCGGATGGCTCGATGATTATGCCCTGTTCATGGCCTGTAAGGCGGTGAACGGCGGAGTTAGCTGGTTAGAATGGGAAGAACGGTACCGGCTTCCTACGCCGACCTTCAAGAAGAGACTGCGCAGCGCTCTCAGGTCGCGGATCGGCTTCTATCAGTTTTTGCAATTTCTATTCTATAAAGAATGGCTTGCCCTCAAGGCATATGCCAACGCGCATGATGTGCGGATCATAGGGGATATCCCGATCTTCGTGTCCATGGACAGTGCTGATGTATGGGCGAACCAGCATCTGTTCCAACTGGACTCCAAGGGATTTCCGCTGAAAGTAGCCGGTGTTCCCCCGGATTATTTCTCTGCGACAGGGCAGTTGTGGGGGAATCCGCTGTATGACTGGAAGGCCCATGAGAAGGAAGGCTTCTCATGGTGGATTTCCCGTATCAGGCATCAGCTCCGGTCCATCGATATCCTGCGGATCGATCATTTCCGCGGCTTCGAAGCTTACTGGTCTGTTCCGTACGGCGAGAAGACCGCCATCAACGGCAAGTGGATTCCCGCGCCCGGATATGAACTGTTCCAGGCGATCCAGGATGCTCTTGGAGACGGTCTGCCTATCATCGCGGAGGACCTTGGCATCATCACACCGGAGGTTGACGCATTGAGGAAGGCTTTCCATTTCCCTGGAATGAAGGTGCTGCAGTTCGCTTTCGACAGTCTGGGTGAGAGCAGCTATCTGCCTCACCGGTTCACCACTGTGGACTGCGTCTGCTACACGGGTACCCATGATAATGACACTTCCCTTGGCTGGTACCGAACCCTTGACCCGAAGTGCCAGAGGAAGGTCCGCCTATACACCAACAGTACAGACGCCTTGAAGCCGGGATGGGCGCTGATACGATCGGCCCTCTCAAGTATCGCCGCTTATGCCGTCTTCCCGCTTCAGGATGTCCTGGGATACGGTTCCGACGCCAGGATGAATACCCCCGGCAGCGCTTCCGGCAACTGGGACTGGCGTTTTACGGGCGGCGCCCTGCGTGATGAGCTTGCCGAAGCTCTGAAAGAGATCACTGTATTATACGGAAGACATGTACTGCGGGACACCCCCGAGGATACGTCAGACGAACCGCAGGAGGAGGCATTACCCGCCAAAGGCAGCCTGACCGGGGAAGAGACACCGGTCAATGAGAATTCTCCGGCAAAAGACAACAGCAGGACAGGAGGAATCGGCAGATGATACGGTTTATATTATTAGTCCTGTTCCTGTTCTCTTTCTTATTATTCGGGATTCCGGTGTTGATCGTCGAATGGTTCCGGCGCAGGTTTGATCAGGAGGCAAGCGACTACCGCTGCCTGCGGATCGTTCAGTGGGCATTCAAGGGCATTCTTAGGATCACCGGAGTAACGGCTACCGTGATCGGCGAAGAGAATATCCCGGATGAACCTGTGCTTTTTATCGCGAACCACAGAAGTTATTTTGATATCCTGCTGACCTACTCCCGCTGCAAGAGACTGACCGGATATGTGGCCAAGAAGGAGATGCTGCGCTATCCCATCCTGCGGGACTGGATGACACGGCTGCACTGTCTCTTCCTTGACCGGGATAACCCCAAGGAAGGCTTAAAGAGCATCCTCCAGGCAATCGACTATGTGAAAAGCGGAATATCCGTATGCATCTTCCCGGAAGGAACACGCAACGACGGCGAGGAACTCAGTATACTGCCCTTCCACAGCGGTTCCTTTAAGATCGCTGAGAAATCCGGCTGCGCCATCATACCGATCAGCATGAACAATACTCATACCATGTTCGAGAAGCACATTCCAAGGATCGAGAAGACCCATGTGGTGATCGAATATGGGAAACCGATCTATCCCGGAGATCTGGATAAGGAGACCAGGAAACGCATCGGAAGCTATTGCCAGAGTATCATACAGGAGACCATTAACCGCAATCAGGAACTGGTATAAGCAAAATATTAATTTACGAAACGATACACTAGTGCTATAATAGGAAACACTACATTCCAATTCCAAAGGAGCTAGAGAAATGAACAGACGAGATTTAACTTTGCTGACAGACCTGTACGAACTGACCATGATGCAGGGCTATTATGCCCAGGGGCAGCAGGAGAAGGTCATCTTTGACGTTTTCTTCCGTCAGAATCCGTGTAATAACGGATATTCGGTCTGCGCAGGACTTGAACAGGTGATCAATTACATCAAAGATCTTAATTTCACCTATGAAGATGTGGATTATCTGAGAGGTCTCGGCATATTCAGCGAAGATTTTCTGCAATACTTGAGCGGTTTTCATTTTAGCGGCGATATCTATGCCATTCCGGAAGGAACCGTTATATTTCCCAAAGAACCGATCCTTAAGGTCATCGCGCCGATCATGGAGGCACAGCTTGTAGAAACGGCTATCCTTAACATCATCAACCACCAGTCGCTGATCGCCACCAAGGCGTCGCGCGTGGTATTTGCCGCTAACGGCGACGGGATCATGGAATTCGGTCTGAGACGCGCCCAGGGACCGGATGCCGGCCTGTACGGCGCCCGCGCGGCCATCATCGGGGGATGTGTCGGTACCTCCAATGTCCTGGCCGGCCAGCTCTTTGACGTTCCCGTGATGGGAACCCATGCCCATAGCTGGATCATGAGCTTCCCCAACGAATATACGGCTTTCAAGACCTATGCCGAGATGTACCCCGACAACTGCACGCTTCTGGTGGATACCTACGACACCTTGAAATCAGGCGTCCCCAATGCCATCCGTGTATTTGAAGAATTCCGTGACGCGGGGAAACCATTCAAGAAATACGGAATCCGTCTGGACAGCGGCGACCTTGCCTATCTGTCAAAAGAAGCACGGAAGATGTTGGATGCGGCTGGATTCGCGGATGCTTCCATCTGTGCTTCCAACGATCTGGACGAATATCTCCTGCACGACCTTAAGATACAGGGCGCCGCCATTGATTCCTGGGGAGTGGGAACGAACCTGATCACCTCCAAGGACAACCCTTCTTTCGGCGGTGTGTACAAGCTTGCCGCGATCCAGAACGAGGCAGGTGAATTTGTCCCGAAGATAAAAATTTCAGAAAATACAGAGAAAATCACGAATCCCGGTAACAAAACCATTTTTAGAATCTATGATAAAACAACAGGAAAGGTTAAGGCCGACCTGATCTGTTTCGCCGACGAGATCTTTGATACCGATGAGGATATGCTTCTGTTCGATCCCATCGAGACCTGGAAGAAGACGAAGCTTCCCGGCGGATCTTACACCATGCGCGAGATCCTTGTACCTATATTCCGAAACGGTGAATGCATCTATAACTCGCCTTCTGTCAAAGAGATTGCAGAATACTGCAGACAGGAGAAGGAGACTCTGTGGGATGAGACGAAGCGGTTATTCTACCCGCACAGAGTCTATGTGGATCTGTCACCCAGGCTATACGAAGTGAAGAAAGCTCTGCTGAATAAAATGAGTGTTACCGAGTAAGTTACAAAAAAGGAGACTATTGTATGAAGATAATTGTATTAGCGGGCGGGCTCAGCCCGGAGCGCGATGTTTCACTGACTTCCGGCGCCGGAATCTGCAGGACGCTGCGCGGGATGGGACATCAGGCATTTTTGATGGATGTATTTTTCGGTTTCCCATATGACGCCGATAAGCTTGAGGAGGTGTTCAGCCTTCCGGGAGCCGGGCTTGAGATCGCGGACGGTATTAAGACTACGGCTCCGGATCTCGATGCTCTCAGACAGTCACGTCCGGACCAGTCTGACTGTCTGCTCGGCCCTAATGTCATCGAACTCTGCCAGATGGCTGATATCACATTTATGGGGCTTCATGGCTCCATCGGGGAAGACGGCAAATTACAGGCAACCTTCGACGTCCTGGGAATCAGATATACCGGACCCAATGCACTTGGATGTTCCCTGTCCATGAATAAACTTGTGGCAAAGCAGATCTTCAAGATGTCAGGAGTTCCCACGCCGCGAGGCACTTCTCTGACCAGAAAGACGAAGGATACACCGCTTGCAGAACTTGGTTACTATCTTCCTCTGGTCATCAAGCCATGTGCCAGCGGTTCCAGTATCGGCGTATATATTGTACATACTGAGGAAGAATATACAGAGGCAATCCGCCGCTCCTTCGATACCGATATGGAAGAGGAAGTCGTAATCGAGCCGTATATCAAAGGCCGCGAATTCGCCTGCGGCATTATCGCCGGCAAGGCGCTTCCGCTTGTTGAGATCATCCCTAAGAGCGGATTCTTCAATTATGAGAACAAGTATCAGGACGGCGGGGCACAGGAGATCTGTCCGCCCCAGTCTATTGATGCCAAGACACAGGCACAGATACAGCAGGCGGGCGAGAAGGCGTTCGAAGCGCTGCGGATGGATGTATATTCACGGGCGGACTTTATCGTTGACGATGAGGACGGAAGCTTCTACTGTCTTGAAGTGAACGCCCTTCCGGGAATGACCCCTGCAAGCCTCCTTCCTAAGGCGGCCAAAGCGGCCGGTCTTGAATACAACGCCCTGTGCCAGCGGATCATCGAAGAATCCTACAAAGCACGATATTAAGGAGGCCCGTCCCATGAAGAACCTCACATTGAACAATATTACACAGACCTGCCAGGGGACTTATCACGGAGATCCTTCCATCCTTGACAGGGAAGTGGAAGGCGTCGTTATTGACAGCCGTAAGGTCAGACCCGGCTATCTCTTCGTTGCCATTGACGGCGCGAATATCAATGCACACAAATTCATCCCTGATACGATCCGTTCCGGAGCGCTCTGCGTCGTATCCCACGAAGATCTCGGTGAGACGGATTACCCTTATATCCTGGTGGAATCCACCGGACAGGCGCTGCTTGACATCGCGAAGCTCTACCGGGATTCCTTCGATGTAAAAGTTGTCGGTATCACCGGAAGCGCCGGGAAGACGAGTACCAAGGAGATGATCGCCTCTGTCGTCGCACAGAAATACTGTGTGCATAAGACACTGGGGAATTTTAACAACGAATGGGGGCTTCCGATCACCATTTTTGAGATGAACGAGGAGCACCAGGTCGCTGTCTTGGAGATGGGCGTGAATCATTTCGGCGAGATGCGCAGGCTCTCTTCCGTCGCGGCGCCGGATATCTGTGTAATCACCAATATCGGTGTGGCACATCTGGAATTCTTCAAGACCAGAGAAGGGATCTTCCGCGAGAAGACCCAGATGATCCAGGACATGAAGAACGGCGGAACCATCATCCTGAACGGAGACGACGATCTGCTGGCTCAGACGGCGCCTATCAAGGGCGTAAGCCCCGTCTTCTTCGGATTCGGCGATAACAGCCAGTTCCGTGCCGGCAATATGCAGGCTCTTGGACTTAAGGGAACCGCCTGTACCATCTATCTGCCGGACGGAACCTCTTTCGGCTGTACGATACCGCTGCCCGGTATCCACATGGTAAGCAACGCCCTTGCCGGCGCTGCCGTCGGCTATACGCTGGATCTTACTCCTGATGAGATCAAAGCGGGCATCGAAGGGCTGCCCTCGCTTCCGGGACGCAATAACATTATCAAGACCGAACGGCTGATCATCCTGGATGACTGCTACAATGCCAATCCTGTCTCAATGAAAGCCTCGATCGATGTGTTAAACATGGCGATCGGACGCAAAGTTGCGATCCTTGGCGATATGAACGAACTTGGCGAGGATGCGCAGGAGCTGCATCTGAATGTGGGCGAATATGCCGCCCAGCAGGGTATAGACCTGATCTGCGGGATCGGCCCCCTCTCCCGCCACTTAGTTGACGGCGCTGCGGGATGTGATTCCCTGGCCGAAGCGCTCTGGTTTAAGACAAAGGCCGAATTCCTGGATGCAGCAAAAGACCTGATCAAAGAAGGGGATAACGTTCTCGTCAAGGCCTCCCATGGCATGCAGTTCCCTGAGATCGTAGACACATTAAAAGCCTTAGGAGAATAGTATGGAATATCAGATACTTGCTCTGGATCTGGACGGTACGCTTACGAATTCTGCAAAAGAGATCACGAAGCCCACTCTGGAAGCATTGACCAAGATACAGCAACAAGGAAAGAAAGTAGTTCTGGCAAGCGGACGCCCAACCAAAGGCGTCCTGCCGCTTGCCGAAGAACTTCATCTAGAAGAATACGGAAGCTACATCCTCTCTTTCAACGGCGGACGGATCACCGACTGCCGAAGCCAGGAGATCATCTATGAGAAGCATCTCCCGGCGGACGTGGCGGAACCGCTCTTTTATATTGTCAAGAAATATTCCGGGATCGACATCGTCGGCTATACGCCCGATACCCTTCTCTCCGGCATCCGGCCGAATCAATATACGGAACTGGAATCAAGGATCAATCACATGCCGATCATCGAAGTGGAGGATTTCCCTTCACACATAACAGAACCGGCCAATAAGATCCTGATCACCGGTTCACCGGAGATCATCTCTCTAGTGAAAGCAGAGGTTGCAGATTATTTCCACTCTTATCTCTCGGTCTACTGCTCCGACCCCTTCTTCCTGGAGATCATGCCAAGAGGAATCGATAAGGCACATTCCCTGCTGCGGCTCTTAAGCGGCATCGGACTGACTGCCGACCAGATGATCTGCTGCGGCGACGGATACAACGATCTGACCATGATCGAGACGGCAGGACTTGGCGTCGCCATGGCGAACGCGCAGCCGGCGGTACTTGAGAAGGCCGACTATATCACCCGATCGAACGACGAGGGCGGCGTGCTTCATGTGATCAATAAGTTCATGCTCCGCCAAACTCCGGAATAAAGCTCTCAAGGGCGGCTTCGCCCTCCTGGATATAGCCGTATTCCACACCCAGCTCTAAGGCATAATCCACCACCTTCTCATATTCTCTCTTCGTCACTCTTCTCCCCAGATGCTTATGGTCTCTTACCTGCGGCATCGGGGTATACTGGTTCATGATACTGAGCAGGATGCGGTTCCCGTATGTCTCATACAGATAACGAATCACTTCTCTGGACTCCCTTACATGGCCCGGAAGCACCAGATGACGCACAAGGACACCTTTTGTCAGCAAACCGCTCTCTTCTTCTATCTGGAATCCCCCCGTCTGAGATACCATCTCTCTAAGCGCCTCTTTCGCATACGGCGGATAGTCCGGCGCCCCGGAATATTCCGCTGCCAACGCCGAATCCATATATTTCATATCCGGCAGATAGATATCCACATAGCCTTCCAACATCCGGATCGTCTCTGCCCGCTCGTAACCGCTCGTATTATATACGACAGGAAGGTTCATTCCCTTCTCCCTGGCTATCTCTAACGCTTCTATGATCTGCGGCACATAGTGGGTCGGCGTGACCAGGTTGATATTGTTCGCTCCCTGGCTCTCAAGTTCCATGAATATCCCGGCAAGCCTTCTTACCGTGATCTCTGTCCCGATCTCTTGCTTCCCATGCTGCCGTCCGTTTCTGGAAATCTTATAATTCTGGCAGAAGATACACCCAAGATTACAGCCCGAGAAAAATACTGTACCGGAGCCGTTTACCCCGGAAATGCAAGTCTCTTCCCACATATGAAGGGCCGCCCTGGCAACAATAAGCCCGGCGGCCTTCCCGCAATATCCGCGCTGTCCCGCCAGACGGTCGGCATGGCACTGTCTGGGACACAATGTACAATCTGTAAGATAAGCTTCCATCTATGCCCTCCTGCGCACGAACTTAAGCGCCGGATACCGGTATCCGTTGTTCTCGATCTGCTCCGGTTCCTCTTCCAGCAGCATGTATCTGCTGCTCTTTCTTGTGCTGTAATCGTATGCCAGGATCAATTTCTCGAATTCCTCTTCGTCCGCTATATCGATCGCGGCTGCATCCATGATCTCATCCTTCATATGACTCTCTATGAATTCCTCGATCTGTTCCTTGCTGTAGCGCACCTGAATCCGATTCAGTCTCAGCACGTCTTCTTTGTTAAGCTCTTTCGTCTCCTCGTCTTCTGCAACACGGCCCATGAAATCCTTCCTGGACCTCCTCCGCTTATACAGGGGCTTCTCCGACAGCATTTCCACAAGAGACAGATTCAGCTTCTCTGCTGTCTTACAGAGCATCCCGTCCGGATCTTCACTCGCTGCAATGCGGTTCAAGAGCTGCACCACAAGCCCCTTCGTATCCGACTGGCCGCTCAAGAGATAATTAAGCCTCGTCACCGTCGCCCGCACGTATTTCGTGTGCTCCTTGTCCATATTGGATATACGGTGTTCAATGTCGTCGAATCCCCTCTCGATCAAATCCAGGAGTTCATAAATATCGTCTGACATATCTCCCATCATTCTGGCGGTCTTCTGAACATTCTCGATCCAGCCCTCATCCTCGCGCATCTCTCTGAGACATTTCTTAATATCCATCTTATAGATGTAGAAATTGTCGGAGGTCTTCAAGATATGGTATTTCCTGCGCACGACCGCTTCTACATAGCCGTTGAGGTGCTCTTTCAAGAGTTCACCGTATGTCTCCTGTTCCAATAATCTGGCAAAGAACTTGTCCATGTTATGAAGCATATCCTGCAGCGCCTTGTTAAGTCTCCTGGTATTCACGAGGGCTGTGCGCAGCATGCCAAGGTTCCCCCTGGGATCGTTCCGGAAGGAGAAGAGCGTGGCATAGACATTCTGGATATAGATATCCGTCTCCTCCATCTCATCTGAATCCAGGCGTTCGAATGCATCGATAAATACTGCCGAATAGTCCGGGATCACGATATTCGTCACCAGGGTATGGTAATCTTCGATCCGCTTAAGCCATCCAGTCTTAAGAAGCCAGCTTAAAATCCGGGAAGAGGGTGTCTCCAGCATGTCGTACTCGGTCTCATTCTCTTCCGCCTTAAGATCAAAACGCTTCCTGGCGTTCATATCGCTCAATGCCTGGATGCACACTTCCCGGGTGAGAAAGTAGTTGCTGTATTGATATTCTTCGTTAATGCACAGAAGTGCTTCTATGTAAATCTCCCGGTTTACACTTCGGAAGAGACTCCAAAATGTATCCGGGATTTCTTGTCTAAGCTGCATTATATGGACTCCTGAATATTATTTATCTTTGGAAAACAGGGATTTCCAGAAGCCGGGTTTTTCTTCGGGAGCTTCTTTGAAGCCGATCGCAACCGGAGCGCATGCTGGGACTACGAATTCCAGTCCGTCTTCGCTCTCGGTAACGTCCGGGTAGATAATAGTTCCTGCTTCCGTTCCGTCTATTGTGTGGGGATAAATGTATGCAACGACGGCTTCATGGCTGTTCTTCCCTACTCCCTGAGGATACGGAATCTTGATAGTCAGGCCGTCGGAGGATACTTCGTCGGTGTCGGCGCGTTCCCATTCGGCAGCGTCCTGGTTCTTGCGCATCAGGGTGGGATCGTAGGTGTATATGTAGGTCTGGCGGATATCCTGCTTCATGACTGCACCGATCAGTCCTTTCTCGATCTCGCTCGGCGTATCGAAATCCGGGATCCGCCTCAGGCGCTCCGGAACTCTGGATACTCCGGTCTCCAGATCCAGCCTGTACATCCTACCCTTCACTACTGCCACTCCGTGGGGTACCGGTTTCTTCACCACATCATTGATAACGCCAAAGACAACCGGCAATTCTTCCGGGAGCACATAATTCTTGGCGGCAGGGTTGTCGCCAAGCGAATACTTCTTATTCTCGTCTTTCCAGATGAGCCGGATCTCCTGATCGTTTCCCGCTTCCCTGGTGGAAACACCTGTGATCAGATCCGCCGGGAAACTTACCGGCAGCTTCTCGTCATCCTGATCGGCGGAGAGATACCCTTCCACGCGCAGATCTCCATAGATAGTTACGTCGTTATCCCTGATATTCCCAACCACTTCCAGATCGCCCGTATCCCATTCCAGACGCTTCGGCGTGATGCTCCACTCCCTCGCGGCGCTGACAGGGCCTGTTATGACATAATTGCCCTCATATCCTTCTTCCAGGAAGAAGTCAACCGTGACTCCATAAGTACCGACCTCTGTAGCACTCACAGTTCCGCCGACCGACACCTTGAGCCCTTCCGGCAGGTCTGCCTTAACCTTCAGTGTCTTCTCTGTACCGTCATACTCATAAGAGGTATCTGTCTTCTCCTCCCAGTTGATCTTCGTGACGTCTATCTCTCTCGGGGATACGCTGACCCCAAGAGAACATGCCGCTTCCTTCCCGTTCTCCTTATAGACCAATGTCACGGCAGTCTGTCCTACCCTTAAGCCGCCTTCCTTAATCCCTATTTTATTATTAGATGCAGCCTTGGTTGCTCCCGAGCTGTAGGTCACCGTAACTACCATTCCCGTCCGGTCAAACCGCTCTCCGTAGGTATATGCAGTCTTCTTCGGCGGTGTGGTAAGGCTGATCCCCGTCATCTCACCGGCATCCAATACCTCGAAGGTCTTCGACACCTGATCGTCTCCGTCTTCCGGGTTGGTAAATGTAACCGTGTAGGTTCCTTTTTCCACGACTTCTGCCGGGCTGATCTCCATCTTCCATTCGTCGCTCTTCGTCCTGTTAAAAATACGGTTCCTGACTACAACCGTACCGTCTATACGGATGCTGTCTTCGATATATTTCTTCACATATTCGGTATGGTCTTCTCCCGTACCATACAGCATCCTGTCCGGCACCGAGAACATATTCTCCGTCATACCGCTGAGTATATAGAACGCCCCGTCTCCGCCGATATAACCGTTACCTGTCAGGCAGTCCGCGCTTCCGATCCTCAGCGTGCCGTTATTCATCAGGTTGCCGTCCAATGCCAGCGAATACGCCGAAGAGATAGTAAGCGTCTGTCCGTTTGCAATCGTCAATACCTTATTCACCGGTATAGATAAATCTTCTTTGTTCAATGTATACGTACCGTAGACCTGTCCGGCATTACCCTCGAACAATACGCCGGATATAAACCCGTCTTTACCGGCGCTTACGCTCCCTGCATCGATCCATGCCGTTCCGTCCTTATCAGAAACAAGCGAGCCTCCCCCTGTACCTCCGATCTTCGTTGCGCTGATCCTGCCGCCGCTGATCTTGATAGTTCCGCAGTTGGTATTCTTCGTATCCCTTCCGCCGTTATCCTTAGACGTTCCTCCGATCCCCGAACCGGAATCCGGCACATCCGTTCGCGCTTCCAGCGTTCCGCCTCTCTGCGCGGTGATCTCTACAGACGCCCCCTCCGGTACCGCAACTGCCGCATAGCCTCCGGAATGCAGGATATTCTCTCCCTTCAAGGTCAACGCAGCCTTCGCATCCGGCGCGATATAAAGAGGGTTATATCCGCCGCCGGACGCAGTATTGATCTCAACCTCGTCAAACATAATGTCATGCTTCTTACCGCTTGTCACCGTAACTACATGATCCGTCTCCTTGCCGTTCGTGGTAATGATATAACCGTCTCCGCTTGCCGGACCTGTCTTCTTCTTGCCGTCCCCCTGCCTGTAACCGTCAGAGCTGATCTCAATATCTCCCTTCGTTAGATCAAGCTCCACATCGGCCGCACAGACCGACATCCCGAGCCACAGGAAACACAGCGCCGACGACGCAAATATGGTTAAGGCTGCTGTTCTTATCCCCTTGATTCTATTCTCCATATGATCCCCTATCTCTTTCTCTTTGTTCTAACCCTTCTTCTGCCAAGCCGGCGGATCTGAAGCAATCCCCATATATCTGCGGCAGCAAGGGCAGCTAAGGCTGTATAAACACCAATCTGTGCCTGATCACCGGTGGAGATTCCCCGGCCATTGCCGGTTCCGCCGCCGGAAGAGCTGCCTGTGCCAGTTCCGCTTCCGCCGCCACTGCCAGTTCCGCTTCCGCTTCCGCCGCCGGAACTATTGCCCGAGCCGTCTCCGTCTCCATTTCCATCTCCTGAACCGTCTCCGTCTCCATTTCCATCTCCATCTCCTGAACCGTCCCCGTCTCCTGAGCCATCTCCTGAGCCGTCCCCGTCTCCTGAGCCATCTCCTGAGCCGTCTCCGTCTCCGCCCGGCGGGTTATTGTTATCTCCAGGGTTATTATCATCTCCATCGTTATCAGACGGATCTTCGATCTCCTCCCATCCTACGGCAACCGGCGCCGGTGCCGGGATCGTAAAGCGTATTCCGTCATCCGTCTTAGTTGCCCTAAGATACACGACGGTTCCTGCTTCTACTCCATTGATGGTCTCCGGATATATATAAGCAACGACTCCGTTATACTTATCTCCCGTGATTCCTTCCGGATAAGGCATGGTAACGGTAAGTCCTGCCGAAGGAACAGCGGAAGCCTCCGCCCTCTGCCATCCGGAATCACCCTCACCCCTGCTAAGAAGTGTAAGGTCATAAGAGGTAATGTATCCCGGGGCAACTCCCCTCTTCACAACCTCTTCTACCAGCCTGCCCTCCAACGCGCCCGGAGTCTCATAATCAGAGATCAATCCATCCGGTACCTTGGATATCCTCGTCTCCAGATCCATCCGGTATTCCATCCCGTCTGCCGGCTCAAGCTCCGGCGGAAGACCGATCTCCTCCACTTCATTGACACTGCCGGATACTACCGGAAGTTCCTCCGGCAGATGATAATTCCCCGCTGCGCTTCCTTCAAGGCTTAGCTTATCATCTTCATTCTTCCACTCTAATGAGATGTCCTTATCCTCTCCGGCAACCTTGTCATGTATCCCTGTGATATTCTCTGTGGAATAGCTTGTATTGACATTGCCGTCTCTGATATCGGAATCCACCACTCCGCTTACGCCCAATTCTCCATAGATATTGGCCTCGTCATCTCTCGTATTGCCCACTGCTTCCAGATCGGTTGTATCCCACTCCAGCTCCTTAGGTCTGATGGTCCACTCTAATTCTCTACTGACCACCGTACCGCCTGCATCATCCAGCATGTAACGGTCTTCATATCCCGGCTTCAGCCTGAACTCCACCGTCACCTTGTGCGTACCGGCGTCTGTCGCCTCACCCGTTCCTGTCACGGCCATCTCTACCCCTTCCGGCAGAAGCTCCTCGTCGAAAATAGGACTGTGGGGCTCTCCGTCATACTCGAAGGTTGTATCTTCCTCGTTCCATTCGATCCCCGAGAGGTCAATCTTCTTCTTTCCTACGGTGATTCTCGCCTCGCACTCCAGATCTTCGTCATATCTGCCCGTATAAGCGATCGTAACAGATGTCTGCCCGGCTCTGAGACCTGTGCCGTTCGTGATACTAATGTCGTCTGTGATATCCTCCGTTCTGCCATTCCTGTAGGTTACCGTCACGACCATTCCTGCCGGATCGAAATTATCGCCGTCCACATAGGACACTTTATCCGGAGGCGTAGTCACTTCCATCTTAACTGCCGTGTCGTCAGAATATACCCGAAAGGTCTTCTCTATGGTCCGGTTAAACGGAACCGTTGTAAATGTAGCCGTATATGCTCCTGCATTTCTCACCGTCGCCGGCCGAAGTGTCAGATTATACGGCGGATTCGTAAACTGCCTCCCTTTCAGCGATGCCCGGCACGCAGCCTTAAAGCTGTCCTCCAACTTCGTCTTCACCGACTCCGTCTGATCCTCTCCTTTATCTATCAAATCCTGCGGACCTTCAAAATCATCTGAGAACAGATAATAATTCCCCCCGCTTCCCAGATCCCCATTCCCGGCCAGGCAATTCCTGCTGTCTATGACAATACTTCCCGCTTCTGATGAACCTGCGGCCGCCGCACCAAACGCAATACTATCGGTTCCTGATAATGTCAGTATATGCTTCTTGGGTATGTACAGCACTTTACCTGCATCAACCGTCAGCTTCTTGCCCTGGGAGATTGCGATATTCTGACTCAATGTATAAGTAGTCCCATAAATCTTGCCCTCATCCCCCGAGAATAAAACTCCGCCTAAGAATCTGTTTGTTCCGTCTGTTCCGGAGCCGGTACCCAGCTTCAAACTATCGGCCTCTATCCATGCATTACCGGTTCTGTCGCTTACTAATTCGCCGCTTGGACTCACGCTGCCGCCGACACCGATTCCTGCCGCGTCCGTTCCTCCGGATTTCGCTGACACATAACCGCCGTTGATCGTAATCGTACCTACCTGAATCGAGTTTATGCTGTCGGAACCCGCTACGCTTCCGCTCCCGATCCCTGCACCGGAGCCTGTACCCATGGAGCCCGAAGGCCATGTCGGACCTTTTCCGCCGGTTGCTTCCACATATCCGCCGGTTATCTCAATATTTCCACAGCCGTTGCCATAGTCACCGCCAATCCCGGCAGCTCCGTCTCCGCCGACTGCTGTCACGTGCCCTCCTTTAATTACCACCCGATTCCCCGATGCCGCATTGCTCTCTGCTCCGATGCCTGCAGAACGCTGCCCTCCATTGGCGGTAATGGTTCCTCCGTTGATCTCAAGAGTCCCATAGGACTGGATTCCTGCCGCCTCGTTCGCATTGCCTCCCGTTGCAGTCATCACACCGGTACTATCCTCTGTTATAGACAGAAATGCATCCGGAAAAGCCGGCATTCCTACCAGAACGGCAGATCCAATCCCATGGAATGTATTATTTCCCGTCAATGTCAAATAAACTCTCGGCGCACTGCCGCTATTGTTAACACGCGTCACCGCAAAACAAGTTGCTGCATCCGCTGTCCCCTGCTTCCTGCTAATATTCACATTATCAAACGTAATCTTATGCTCTCCGCCTCTGACGACAATGCCGCAGTCGACCTCTTCGCCGCCGCTCGTGATGATAAAGTCCTGCCCTTCCTGATACTGCCCGCCGTTCGCACCGTTCTGCCTATACCTGTTCTCCTCGATCTCAACCGAACCATTCCGCAGATCAAGCTCGATCACCTCACCGGCGGCGCGCACTGTCCCGCCCTTCCATACAAAAGCCAATATAACTGCCAATACTCCCAAGTATATCGCTGCCTGTATATTCTTCTCTCTTATCATATCTATATTCAACCTCATATTCTCTTCCAAGACCGTAATATCCCATTAAACATGATAAGTATAACACAAGTATTTCTAATTTTCTATAAGGCTTTTCGATACTTTTCTGGCTTTTCCGGCAGTATTTTCCATTTGATAAACCTAGTACAGCATTACATTAATCTTCGAGTAATATGCAATGCTGTACTAGAGCCAGGAACCTGTTTTTAGATTCCTGGCTCTATGACTCTGCCTATGCGCTTCTATCAGCTTTCAAATCGCTATTCATATACTTTACCTGTTTAACTTTTTCTTGTTGGGACATTTCAAGTTCATCAAGGATATTTGTTACTTCTGCTGAAGTCACCGGCTTTTTGGATACGTAGACAGAGCCCTGTAACCAGGAAAAACCGTTTTTCAGCATATGACGTTTAATTACTTCATAAGCGTTATTCCAACTTTCGCTTGGATAATATGTCTCTAAAGCTTTTGTGTCGAGGTCAAAAGCTATTTGTTTTCTCGTCTCTGCCATATCAATACACTGGTGATGCCAGAACCTTGAGAATGTCACAGTTTTCACTAGGGTCATCCTCATCAATCCAGCGCCATGAAGCGATTTGATTGAGAACATCATGCTCTCGTTTTAATTCTAGCATCCCTACTTCAAGACAGCCAAACTTATCCTCACCACCGCTAAACACAAGTTCATAAGGATTATTACTGGAATTCTCAACACTGCCGGCACGGTTAGAAAAGGCTTTTTCTGCAATTTTTCGTAATCTTACTAAAGATTCACTAGGTACTGTCTTTTTTATTTCGATAATTGAACTATACATATGGCACTCTCCTTCGAAATGTTTGCCGTTGCTCTTTCAATTTAGTATATAAAATTTTGTACCGGAATTCAAGCCGAATTTACGGTTTGACCATCTGCCATTTAACCCTGACGATACTCTACATTGCATAATCACTACGAAAGAGACGTACATTGTCACTACATTTTCTTCCTGACAGGAATCCATATCTCTGTATAGTAATTCTCGTCACTTGTTCCCTTCGGATACTTGTCCGGCGCGTCATACATCTCAACACAGTATCCCGCAGCAAATTCATAATCCTGCAGTGCCGGAAGCCACTCGGAAAATATCTTGACATTTACATCCTGCATGGACTCCGGGAGTGAGCCCTTACATGGAAAGACCGCCCATGTGAACGCAGGAATGGTCCTCACAGTATACCCTTTGGGGATCTCTGCCGCCGGATGATAAACATCCGCGATCAGATATTCGAACTGCTCGTTCCCCATCTGCGGGTCGATATTGATACCGAACATCCCCCGTACATGTTCACATCTCCCCGCGGTATAATGCTCCTGCCAAAACATTGAAACCGCCTGCTGTGCATTCTCATAACTGAACTCCTTTGATACGCCCAATACCGTAAAAGCCTCTTTTTTCGTAATTCTGTAATCCATAACATAACCACCTTTCAATGCAATTGTGAGTTTCAGCGGTGCGAAGGTCTTAAGCATCGTATAATTCCTGCGCACTGCCAGAGGCGTTGACCCATGAAACCGCGAGAAAGACCTTGTAAAGCTGTCCGGAGAATCATATCCATACTTCATGGCAAGCTCCATGACCGTAACATCACTGGTAATCAATTCCTCTCCCGCAAGCGCCATTCTGCGCTTTCTTATATATTCCATAACGGAATATCCGCACAGCATACTAAACCCCTTGTGAAAATAAAAAGGAGACATATTGACACTGTCCGCCACATCATACAGAGTAATGTCTTCTGTGATATGCCTTTCAATAAATCTAACTGCTTCACTGATTGCTTCTGCCCATTCCATAATGACCAACCTCCTTGCTTCCAAATATACACCTGTTCCTCTCATCTGTCCCGTCATTGTTTGTTTTCTTTTGTCGTTTTTCTTTTGTCTGGAATTTTCTTGAATTTTATGTCGAAAATTGTTATGATATAGGAAATGTGGTATACGCATTAGAATATTAACACAAAAAGGAGGGAGTATTTGTGTCTAATGAATTGAATATTACCAGTGGAGAAGCCGCAGGAAATATCGCAGAGACGTCTACAGGGGAGAATACAGGGGTTATAAGCGATAACAAGATTGTTCCGATTGCGAATAAAACAAACGCTGTTGAACCTGCCGCTGATCCTATACCATCGGCCGCCGATGCCGGGGCTTCTGTTCCCGCTCAGGCAGCACCGCCGGTGATACAGGCTCCGGTACCGGATGTTCAGACATCGGCAGTTCCGGCCCAGCCCATCACCGGGAGTACAGCCACAACCATTCCGGAGCAAGCCGCATCAGAGAACCAGGCAGCGCCTCAGACGGCAACAGAGACCCAGACATCTGCGGCTTCATCCCAAACCACTGCTGAATCTTTGGCACAGAGCAAAGCACAGGAGTCTGAAGCTGCCCCAAAACGTATTTCCAGTACTTCTTCGTACAGAGAAGACCGGGAAGATTCTTTTGATTTCGACGAGGACGACAGACCTAAGAAGCGTTTCTTCCGTTCCCGTCACGAGGAAGAATCTAGAGATAAGCTGATCCTTTCCCGCATCAATGACGATGACCTCTTAGAGTATCTTGCCCTTGAACAGCGCAGGCTTGAATTCCTGCAACAGGCCAAGGAAACCCGTGAGAAACGGCTTCTCATGGCATTCCAGCTTCTAATCTCACTGGCAGCCATCGTTGCGGTTACCTATCTGTTGAAAGATAATCCGACGATACTCATAAGTATCCTTTATATTGTGGGAATCATCGCTGCTCTAATCATATGGAAGAATCCTCATGATAAGGGAAAATGGAGACATTGATGATAGAATATTGGAATATAACTATGCACGCCCGGATTGTTATTAATCTGGACGTGCATTTTCAATTCAGTATATTATCGCAGAGATATTTATTTCGCTTGCGCCATTGAGAATAATGTGTCTTGTAAAAGTTTAGAGAAATTGATATTATTTTTTTCAGCAAAAGTATTCAGCCATGCAGGAATAGTAAGGTTCTTCCTTACAGCTTTTTCACCATATTTTTCCTCATAGGCATCAATGTCCAATAATAACATATTTATCATACACCCATTTTCAGCAGTTATTTCAGAATAGTCTGAAGCATGCGGGATTTTTTCTCCGTCTTCAAGTTCTCCTAATATCCAACCGCTAGCTGCGTCAATCCCCATTTCAATAGCTTGTTCTAAGTTTTTTCCCTCTGTTACACAGCCAGGCAAATCCGGAAATTCCACCACATATCCACCGCTTTGATCTGTAAAAGGCTTAAATACTGCCGGATAAATTAATTTCAATATATTCACCTCCATTAATATCGTTTGAGCAATGAGCTTAAAGCCCCGCTTGTCTCATAATTGATTTTACTGTATCAGGATTCAAATCCCCTCCATGTTCCGGGATTGTAACTTTTCCAGGCATAGTCGGATGTTTGTACTGATGGTGTGATCCTTTTTGCTTTACTTGATACCATCTTTGCCCCATTATAATGCGCATTATGCGCATTGTCAATATACGAATCAGAAATTTAATACATCCCCGCCAGAACCACGCTCGCCGCTAGCCCGGCAAATGTAGCAAGCATCGCCCCCGTAAGCGTATACCTTGTCTTCGTCACCTTTGCCGTCATATAATAGACACTCATCGTATAGAATATGGTCTCCGTACAGGACATACTGATCGACCCGATCAACCCGATATAGGAATCCGTTCCATGCTCCTTGAACAGATCAAGCAGAAGCCCCGTAGCCGCAGAAGATGAGAACATCTTCACCACCGTCAGAGGCACAAGTTCTCCCGGGAAACCTATGTATTTCGTGAATTCCCCGATCAGCTCCGACAGGAAATCCAGGAAACCGGATGCCCGCAGGATTCCCACAGCCACCATCAGCCCCACCAGCGTCGGCATGATCTTGATCACGGTAAAAAACCCGCTTTTCGCCCCCTTAATAAAGGTGTCATATACATTCACCTTCATCATGATCCCATAACATACGATTCCGAAGATCACAAGAGGTACGATAAAATCCGTCATATACAGCAATAATTTCACAAGGCATCCCAACTTCTGCTAACATTTATTTTATTGTATGAACCATCTCCTCGTTTTATACGGATAAGTCAGGACCGCAGGCTGCCCGTGAAAAAAGCTGCCCATAACCTATGAACAGCTTTTTTACAATCATCATATATTTTTAGTAAGATTTGCCCCAGTAAGCCATATGCTTCGCCGGTTTCCCACACCAGATACACTTGTCTGAGATCATATCCTCATCCTCGATCAGACACCTGGTCGCCGCGCCGCCCGTCACATACTTCACTTCGCCTTCACACTCCGGATCACCGCACCAGCAAGCCTTCACGAATCCACGGTTCGCCTTGAACTTCTCGGTCATCTCATCCATCGTAACCGCCGTGTCGATATGGCTCTGAAGGAAATCATCCGCCCTGTCGTACATATCCTGCTGGATCGTCTCGAGGATCTCCCGAAGCTTCGTC
>Ga0137306_101120_pt1 | contig 29372 bp, 23 predicted proteins | sample Inofroosms_March_FD_97187 | JGI IMG/M metagenome (GOLD analysis project Ga0137306, IMG submission 97187) | Mouse cecal microbial communities from Vienna, Austria - N-Acetylneuraminic and N-Acetylglucosamine D2O microcosms_March | ecosystem: Host-associated > Mammals > Digestive system > Large...
CTGCCTTAGCGAGCATATTGCCAGCACCATTTTTCAAATGCTCGGGATCTGCGCTCAGGAGACGCTGCTCGGGACTTTCCAGATATCAGGAAAGACAAAAATCGTCTGCGCATGTAAAGATTTTACGGAAGACGGAAAAATACTATATGATTTTTGCTCCATAAAAAATACAGTGATTGATTCCGAACATGGGGGAACTGGTACGGAATTGTCGGATATTATGGAATCTCTTGAAAAGCAGCAGTTTGTAAATCCGGAAAAACTAAAAGAACACTTTTGGGATATGTTTATCGTCGATACCTTGCTTGGGAATTTTGACAGGCATAACGGTAATTGGGGATTCCTGATTGACAACAAGCGGCAGTCTGCGGAGACTGCACCTGTTTTTGACTGTGGGAGCTGTCTGCTTCCGCAGGCTGATGAAAATATTATGAATACAATCCTGCGGGATGAAGACGAGCTCAATGCCCGTATTTTTCATTTTCCTACGTCCGCAATCCATGAGCATGGCAGGAAGATCCGTTATTATGATTTTTTGATGAAAGGTGAACATACGGAATGTATGGACGCGCTTTTGAGGATTTTACCGAGAGTGGATATAGAAAAACTGAAAGCTTTTATTGCAGGCGTCCCATATCTTTCTTCTTTGCAGCGGGAATTTTATCAGACCTATATAGAGGCAAGGCTGGAAAAGATTCTTTTACCGGCTTATAAAAAAATACATTGCTGATCACATTAAGACATACAAAGGAACTGGAAAATTTCCAGTTCCTTTTTTCAATTTCACATATAATTTTTCCACTTTCCCATGTCTCCGCCATAGAATTTGTGCATGGAAACTGAAAGTTTTCAACTAGGAATCAAATCTCCATCTGGTATATAATGTAATTGTTCAGAACAGTTCAGGACGTAGAAATGATTTCATAAAGATGACAGAAAGAAGCCGAGGATCGTTATCGTTTATTCATGGGCCGTGCACTGCGCTGCACGGTCACAGGCCAGCATAGTATTGGGGCTGGAATCCGGCCTCTTGCCGCAAGGCAATTTTAAACAGGCCGGATTCGCTGCTGTGAACATCGCGGATGTGAACAGCAGCCGGCAATCTTCCGTTATCCGCCGCATCTGCGAGACAGCCGATGCGGGAGAAGCATCTGACACCGCAGGACGTGCAGATCCCAGCGGTGAAAAACTATCTGAAAGTGAAGGAGGTTGTGATGCAATGCACGACAAAAAAGTAAAGAAGAGGGGATTTTTTTCGAAGCTTAAGACCAACAAAGAGCTGCTGATCCTAAGCGCCCCGGGTGCAGTCTGGTTTTTTCTGTTTGCCTACCTGCCTTTGTTCGGGATTCTGGTGGCATTTAAGAAATACAGGTTGTCGGGCAATTTTTTCCAGAGCCTGATCTCCAGCGAATTTGTAGGGCTGGACAACTTTAAATTCCTGTTCAGCAGCGGGGATGCCTGGATCATCCTGCGGAACACGGTACTGTACAACGTGGCGTTTATCGTTCTCGGAATCGTACTGCCGGTGATCGTGGCCCTGCTTTTAAATGAACTGAAAAATAAAGGAATGGCGAAGATCTACCAGAGCTCCATGTTCCTGCCCTATTTCCTGTCATGGGTTGTGGTCAGCTACTGCGTGTTCGCGTTCCTGAACCCGGAAAAAGGCTATTTCAACGCAGTGCTCCAGCAGTTCGGCCAGGACAGCGTTTCCTGGTATACGGAGAAAAAATACTGGCCCTTTATCATCATTTTCATGAGCCAGTGGAAAGGCGTGGGCTACAACACCGTCGTATACCTGGCGTCCATCTGCGGCATTGACAAGACCTATTACGAAGCCGCCGTACTGGACGGTGCCACCAAATGGCAGCAGATCAAGTACATCACCCTGCCCCTTCTGCGGCCGGTCATTACGATCCTGCTGATCATGTCCATCGGAGGCATTTTCAAGGCGGACTTCGGGCTGTTCTATCAGCTTCCCAAGGATTCCGGCCCTCTGTATCCGGTGACAAACGTACTGGATACCTACATTTTCCGGGCGTTAAAGACCAGCGGCGAGATCGGGATGAGCTCCGCGGCAGCGTTGTTCCAGTCTACAGTCGGATTTGTACTGATCATGATCGCCAACAAGATCGTGTCCAAAGTGGACAGCGAAAATGCGTTATTCTAAGAAAGGAGATAGGAGAAAATGTCATTACTGAATTTAAAAGAGCGTGCTTATGAGAAAAAGCTGCGGAAGCTGGAAGACGCGCAGTGCAGCTACAACTCCATAAAAAGCTCCACCAATGTACTGTTTAACACGATCCTGACGATCCTGTCCCTTCTGAGCGTGATCCCGTTTATCTTTGTCATCATCATTTCGCTGACGGACGAGGAAAGCCTGGCCATGAACGGCTACCGGTTCATCCCGGAAAAATGGAGCTTTTACGCATACGAATACATCGTCAGCGCGGGAGAAAATATCATCAGAAGCTACGGCGTGACTATCCTGGTAACGGTGACGGGAACGCTTCTGGGGCTGCTTCTGACCGGAACCTACGCATACGCGCTTTCCAGAAAAACCTACGAGTTCCGCTCCTTTTTTACAAAGGTGATTACGATCCCCATGCTGTTTTCCGGCGGTATGATCGCCAATTACCTGATCGTGACCAAGGTGCTGATGCTGAAAAATACCATCTGGGCGCTGATTTTGCCCTTATGCCTGAACTCCTACAACATCATCGTGCTGCGGACATTTTTCAAAACAAGCATTCCCGATTCGGTGGTGGAGTCGGCAAAGATCGACGGGGCGTCGGAGTGGCACCTGTTCTTTAAGATCGTCATTCCCATGGCGCTGCCGGGGCTGGCAACCATCGGACTGTTTTTAACATTGGGCTACTGGAACGACTGGTTTAATGCTATGATGTACATGGACGACAAAACCTGGATTCCGCTGCAGTATTTGCTGATTCAGATTGAGAGCTCCATCGACTGGCTGGCCAGCAACAAGTCCATGATGGGCGTGGACGGCATCCAGGCAGCGGCCAACCTGCCCAAGGAAACAATCAAGATGGCCATTGTTGTAATCTCCACGCTGCCGATCATCTTTGCTTATCCGTTTTTCCAGAGGTACTTTGTAAACGGACTGACCATCGGGGCGGTAAAGGAGTAAAAGCAGGCCGGACAGTGGATTCTGCATTTGAATCATGGAAGAAATATGGAAGAAAAACTGACAGCCACGGAATCCCGCGTCATTTGCCGGATACGGGATTCCGGGAGGACGTAATGATACCCAAAGGGCATTCCATAACTTAGGCCCTTGAGGGGCACAGAAAATAGAAAAGGAGAATTTTATCATGAGATGGAATAAAAAGTGGATGGCACTGACAATCGCGTCCGCCCTTGCGGCAGGAACCTTAGCGGGCTGCGGAGGAAAAGCAGAGACCAATGAAAGCGGAGAAGAGATTACGGAGCTGACGTGGTATCAGGTGGGGGATTCCCAGAACGACGACCAGACGGTTCTGGAAAAGGTGAACGAGTACACCCAGGAAAAGATCGGCGTGAAATTAAATATTGTAAAAGTGGGCTGGGGAGACTATAATCAGAAGATGCAGGTAGTCATCAATACTGGTGACGCATGGGATCTGTGCTTTACCTGTTCCTGGGCCAACGATTATCTTCAGAACGCCCAGAAAGGTGCATTTCTCGAGCTGGACGACCTGATCCAGGAGCAGGAAATGTACGAGCGGATCGACCCGCGTTTCTGGGAGGCGGCCAAGGTAGGCGGAGTGACCTACGGCGTGCCCAGCGAGAAGGAGATCGGAAACTGTCCCATGTGGGTATTTACCAAAGAATATGTAGATAAATACGACATTCCATATGAAGAGATTCATTCTCTGGAAGACCTGGAGCCCTGGCTTAAGCTGATCAAGGAGAAAGAGCCGGATGTGGTGCCGCTGTATCTGACCAAGGACTATACGGCGCCTACATATATGGATAAGATCCAGGACCCGGTGGGCATCGAATACGGAGACGATTCTCTGACCGTGAAAAATGTTTTCGAAACCGAGAAAATGAAGTCCACGCTTGCAACCATGCGCAAATATTATACGGAAGGCTATATCAACAAAGACGCGGCTACCGCTTCCGATGACAAATCCATCAAGCGTTTTGTCACAAAGGGCGACGGCCAGCCATACGCGGAGCTGATCTGGGGCAAGGACCTGGGGTATGAAGTGGTGGCCACCCAGATCATGGATACGAAGATCACCAATGCTTCTGCCAGAGGGGCGCTGACGGCTGTCAACAAAAATTCCGAGCATCCCGAAAAAGCCATTGCACTGCTCAACCTGATCAACACCGACGAATATCTGCGGAACCTGCTGAACTACGGAATCGAAGGCGTACACTGGGAGAAGGCGGAGCCGGACGCATCCGAGGTTGAGGCTGCGAAGGGAAAAGAGTATGTCTATGACTTCAAGATCAAGCTGGACGAAGCGGCGAAAAAAGACTATTCTGTGCCTTACTGGGTGCAGGGAGGACTTTTCAACACCTATGTATTAGATAACGAGCCGCTGGACAAATGGGCAACCTTCAAGGAGTTCAACGATGCCTCCGAGGAAGCGCCGTCCTTTGGGTTCGACTTCAACCTGGACCCGGTCAGCACCCAGGTAGCGGGCTTTCGGAATGTCCTGGATGAATTTGGAAAATCCCTGTATACAGGAAGCGTGGACCCGGAGGAATACCTTCCGCAGCTTCAGAAGAAGCTGGAGGCAACCGGCGTGCAGGATGTGATCGACGAGATGCAGAGCCAGATTGATGAATGGAAGGACGGAAAGTAAAAGCTGTTTCTTATAAGTGGCCGGCCCGGCCGTGAAAAACAACTGTAAGTGCGCCGCTTCCGCTGAGACATGCGGGAGCGGTGAATCATGCGAGAGGAGCGATGGAACAATGAAAAGAAGTGAGATCAACCAGGCCATCAAAGGCATGGAAGCGTTAATCAAGGAGCACGGCTTTGAGCTGCCCCCATTCTGTAAATGGACGCCCGGGGATTGGGCGGAGAAGAATCACGAATACGATGAGATCCGCGACAACATGCTGGGATGGGATATCACAGATTACGGACTTGGAAAATTTGACCAGGTCGGATTTGCGCTGATCACCCTGCGGAACGGAAATCTTAAAAATGACAAATATACGAAAACCTATGCGGAAAAGCTCTTGATGGTCAAGGAAGGCCAGATGGCGCCCATGCATTTCCACTGGAATAAGATGGAAGACATCATCAACCGGGGCGGCGGCAATGTCCTGATCACGGTTTACAATTCCACGGAAAACGGGGAATTTGCGGATACCGACGTGAAGGTGAACTGCGACGGCAGGGAGTTTACCGTGCCAGCGGGGACTCAGGTTCGGCTGCAGCCGGGGGAGAGCATCACGGTCTATCCTTATATGTACCACGATTTCCATGTGGAAGAGGGCACCGGGGCGGTTCTTTTGGGAGAGGTCTCCATGTGCAATGATGACGAGAATGACAACCGGTTCTACGAGCCCATCGGACGGTTCCCGGCTATCGAAGAGGATGAACCGGCGTACCGGCTACTCTGCAACGAGTATCCGGCGGCAGAGTAGATACGGATTGGCTTGATGATAAGGAATTGTCAGGGCAGCAGACGGGGCAGAGGTCTGCTGTCCTGGCTTTTGCGGTGATGATTGGAGATTCCACTGCTTGCTCTGGGATCTAGAGAAGAAGGAGGATGCTGCATAGATGGAAGTGAGAACATTAGATCAGAATTGGAAGATGCGCCGCGCGGGCGGAGAGGAATGGCAGGAGGCTGTGGTTCCCGGATCGGTCTATACGGATCTGCTGCGGAATCAAAAGATGGAGGATCCGTATTGGAAGGACAACGAGGATCAGATCTGTGCCCTGATGAATGCGGATTATGAGTATGTCTGTACCTTTGAGGAATCGGAGATCGACCCATACTCAGAAGTATTCCTGCGTTTTGAGGGCCTGGACACGGCGGCGGAGATTTTCCTGAATGACACGCTTATCGGGGAAGCCTGCAATATGCACCGGATATGGGAGTTTGATGTCCGTCCCCTGCTTAGCGCTGATGAAAAAAATGTTCTCCGGATCCTGTTCCGGTCTCCCTTGAAATACATTGCCGAAAGCTACAAAAAATATGGAAATATCGGAAATGAAGATACTTACGAAGGCTTTATGCACCTCCGGAAAGCGCATTATATGTTCGGATGGGACTGGGGTGCGCATCTTCCGGATGCCGGGATCTTCCGTCCGGTCCGGCTCTGCAAGGTGAACAAAGGAAGGATCGACAGTGTCCGGATCAGCCAGACCCACCGGGACGGGCGCTGCATCCTGGATTTTGACGCGGAGTATGCGGCGGATGCGCGGGAAGACTGCAGCATCCGGATCCGGGTGACTGCCCCGGGGGATGAGAAAGAGGATACGGATTTCATAACGGACGATCAGCAGTTTGAAACCATACTCTCCCCGGACGGAAAAGGCAGCATCGTCATAGAAAATCCCCGGCTCTGGTGGGTCAACGGCCTGGGTGCCCATCCCTTATACGGAGTAGAAGCCGTCCTATTTTGCGGCGGCGTACAGGCGGATTCCTGGACGCGGCGGATCGGCCTGCGCAGCATGACCATGCAGCGGGAAAAAGACGCCTGGGGCGAGAGCTTTGCACATGTCATCAATGGAAAACCATTTTTTGCCATGGGCGCGGACTACATTCCGGAGGAGCATCTCCTGGGGAGACGAAGCCCGGAGAAGACCCGCCGGCTTCTGGAGGACTGTAAGCTGGCCAACTTCAATGTGATCCGTGTCTGGGGCGGCGGCTTCTATCCGGACGACTGGTTCTACGACATTTGCGATGAGCTGGGGCTGGCCGTCTGGCAGGATTTCATGTTCGCATGTTCGGTGTACGAGCTGACGCCGGAATTTGAGGAAAATATCACCCGGGAGTTTATCGACAATGTAAAGCGGATCCGGCACCACGCCTGCCTGGCGCTGTGGTGCGGCAACAACGAGATGGAAATGTTTGTGGATCAGAGGTGCTGGGTGACGAAGCCCACGGAGGTGCGGGATTATCTCCTGATGTACGAGCGGATCATTCCCGGAGTCCTGAAAATCCATGATCCTCAGACCTTTTACTGGCCCGCGAGCCCGTCCTCCGGCGGGTCCTTCGACCACCCCAACGATCCGAACCGGGGAGATGTGCATTACTGGGAAGTGTGGCACGGAAACAAGCCCTTTTCCGAGTACCGGAAGCACTATTTCCGCTATGCGTCGGAGTTCGGCTTTCAGTCCTTCCCGTGCAAAAAGACCATCGAGACCTTTACCGACGATCCCCGGGACTGGAATATTTTTTCCTATGTCATGGAAAAGCACCAGAGGAATTACGGCGCAAACGGAAAGATCATGAATTATCTCCAGCAGACCTACCGTTATCCCACCCGCTTCGAGGATGTCCTGTACGCCTCCCAGCTTTTGCAGGCAGATGCCATCCGTTACGGGGTGGAGCATTTCCGGAGAAACCGGGGGCGCTGCATGGGGGCAATCTACTGGCAGCTGAATGACTGCTGGCCGGTCATTTCCTGGTCCTCCATTGATTACTGCGGACGGTGGAAGGCGCTCCACTATTACGCGAAACGGTTTTTTGCGCCTATACTGATTTCCTGCGAGGAGCAGAGCTGGCTCACCCAGGAAGCCAACATGAACCGGCAGCATTTTGAATTTGAAAAATCCATCCGTCTCAACGTGGCCAATGAGACACAGGAGGACAGACGGGTGACGGTTCGGTGGAACCTGAGAAACGCATCCGGCGAAAGCCTCCGGGAAGAAGAGGAGGAGGTGCTGGTTCCGGCGCTGTCTGCTGTCTGGCTGGAAAAGACGGAGCTGCCGGAGGTGGACGTATTTTCCCAGTATGTGAGCTATGAGGCATGGATCGGCGGGGAGAAGGTTTCGGAAGGAACGGTGATCTTCTCCTATCCCAAGTATTTTCGGTATGAGGACCCCAGGCTTTCCGTGGAAACGGACGGGAAGCGGATCACAGTCACGGCCGCGGCTTACGCGAAGAGCGTGGAGATCCAGAATGAGGCGGAGGATCTGGTGCTGTCGGATAACTACTTTGACTTAAACGGCGGCAGCAGGACGGTGGAGATCCTGAGAGGGGAAGCGAAGGGGCTGCGGGTGCGGAGTGTGTATGATCTGTAGAGGGATTCGGGCGTTACGGTCTGTGACGCCCTGAACAGCCATTTTTATGATATTTCTCCTGTTATCAAAAGCCAGGCTCAGTATGAGCCTTGGGTGAATGTAGTGCCGTTTTATAGAAGCAACCTTGTTCAGGGGGTTCTCTGCGTCCGGATAATTTGACGACTTCAGGATCTGTAGCGCCTGCACAATATTGCTCTGCTCCGTCTGTGTGAAACAGGCCTTGTCCAGTGAGAAGCCCTCCAGCAGAGACAACCCTCCTCTGTATCCCTTCTGCGACAGGATCGGAACGCCGGCAGCCGACAGGATATTGATATCCCTGTAGATCGTGTGGGCGGAGACACTAAGTTCCGCTGCCAGCTGCCTGGCTGTGTGCATTACGTTATACTGTGCGGCCTCATGTCCAAATCAAAATCTGCCGCAATATTCCACGTGCAAATGCCATAACAAATGATATTTCCCCATGCGCATGTGCCAGATAATGCAAGGGGTGATTGGTCGTGCTGATCGTTACATTCGGCGCGATCATTACCTCATTGCTGATCAGTATCTCATGATCGTCAACCAACGTAAGATTCGAATTAATATAAGTGTCCTTCCCTATGGAAACCGTATCGCCCATGGCAAGTGTGAGCGGAGGCTCGATCCACACATTGCTGCCAAAGGATGCAAACAGATCCTGCAAAATAGCGGCTCTTTTTTCTGCTTTATCGGGCCGTGTCCAGTTAAAATTCTGGCAAAGCCCTCTGGCATAGACCTGCCGTTTCATATTCTCCCCCGAATCCGTCCAAAGTAAAGCCTCTGCCCTCCGTTTAGCCATGCATGTTATTTCAGCATGCTTCATATGCTCTTCCTCCTCCATATGTGTAACCAATTTGCGCGGCAAATGAATTGCCTGCTTACAACTCCTTATCACATGATACCATAGTCTGCACTTTTAGGAATATCTTTCGCTCTGGTCGGACCAAAAAGGTGTGATGTATTTTTCGGTTTACCTTTCCTTTGTTCTGTGATATAATCAATACAAGATATTCAACCGTAACAAGAGGTCTACAGCATCCGATCCGTTCTGGTCGGAGCAGAGAGGAAGGGTATATGGCGAAACAAAAGTTAAGACCGAAGATTGTGAAATTATGTAAGGTAGTAGGCGGCCTGACAGGCGTGGTCAATAAGATTGACGAAAATGCGCCGGAGTATTATGCACTGGCCTCCATCCTGACGGATGAGGAAGCGGACGTGGCGATCGCGGCCGGCCTGCGAAAGGAGCGTTCTCTGGATTACCTAGTGAAAAAGACGGGGATGCCGGAAAAGAAAGTCAAAGAGCTGGCAGACCATCTGGCATGGATCGGAGTGTTCCGTCTGACCACCAATCCGGAGACAAAGCAGGATCAGTATTTCATGCAGATCTTTGCCCCTGGTATTATGGAAATGCTGGTCAACAATCAGGAGCTTTTAAAGACGCATCCGGAAGTAGGAAGGGCATTTGAGGAATACACCCGGCTCCGTATGGCGACGATGTCTCCCATGATGCCGAACGGCCACGGGCTGATGCGGGTCGTCCCTGTAGAGAGCGCGATTCAGGATATCCCTAAGGCGCACGATTATGATAAGCTGAGCTATTACATCAACAAGTACGACAGGTTTTCCGTTTCTCCATGCTCCTGCCGTGCATCCAGGCGTACTCTGAACGATGGCTGCGGACACCTGGAAGAGGACATGTGCATCCAGATGGGAAAGGGCGCGGAGCATTATATCCGGACCGGACGGGCCAGGGAGATCACCCGGGATGAAGTCTATGAGATCATCAAGCGGGCGGAGGACAACGGGCTGATGCACGACATGCCCAATATCGAGGAGGCCGGGGAAAGTGCAGCCATCTGCAATTGCTGCGCCTGTTCCTGCTTTGGCCTGCGGATCGGCCTAATGTACGGGGCAAGGGACATGATCCGTTCCAACTACGTGGCAAAGATTGACGAGGCGAAGTGCGTGGCCTGCGGCCAATGTGTGGAAAATTGTCCGGGCAACGCTCTGAAGCTGGGCCAGAAGCTGTGTACCTCGGAGCCTATTGTCCCGCCGGAATACCGGAAGATGCGGGACAGCGTATGGACGAAAAAGGACTGGAACCTGAATTACCGGGAGAATCGGGAAGACGTGGTAGAAACCGGAACCGCGCCCTGCAAGACGGCCTGTCCGGCGCATATCGCGGTGCAGGGATATCTGCGGCTGGCAGCAGAGGGAAGATATCAGGACGCGCTGGCGCTTATTAAAAAGGAAAATCCGTTCCCGGCAGTCTGCGGACGGATCTGCAACCACCGCTGTGAGGATGAGTGCACGAGAGGAAATGTAGACGAGGCGGTTGCTATCGATGAGGTGAAGCGGTTCATCGCGGACCATGATCTGAACGCTGAGACACGCTACATCCCGCCTATGGTGAATCAGATCGGAAAGCCCTATCCCCAGAAGATCGCTGTCATCGGGGCAGGTCCTGCGGGTATGAGCTGTGCGTTTTATCTGGCGGAAAAAGGCTATTCCCCGGTGGTATTTGAAAAGGCTGGGCGTCCCGGCGGTATGCTGATGAACGGCATTCCTTCCTTCCGTTTGGAAAAGGATGTCGTGGAAGCGGAGATTGAGATCCTGAAAGAAATGGGCGTGGAATTTCGCTGCGGTGTAGAGGTCGGGAAGGACGTCACCATCAGCGGACTCCGGGAAGAGGGCTTTCAGGGCTTTTACCTTGCCATCGGTGCCCAGGGCGGACGAAAGATCAATGTGCCTGGGGAAGACGCCCAGGGTGTGGTATCCGGAATCCGGTTTATCAAGGAAGTGAACCTGGGAAGCGGGACAAGCCTGTCTGGAAAGACGGTAGTCGTAGGCGGCGGAAATGTGGCTGTGGATGTGGCAAGGACAGCGGCCCGGGTAGGTGCGGAGACAGTGGAGATGTATTGCCTGGAATCTCCCGGGGAAATGCCGGCAGCTTCCGATGAAGTGGAAGAGGCTAAAAAAGAAGGCATCGCCGTACACCATTCCTGGGGACCAAAGGAAATCCTCGTAAAAGACGGAAAAGCAGCGGGGATCGTATTCAAGAAATGTACCGCCGTATTTGACGAAAACCATCGATTTGCCCCACGGTATGACGAGGAAGATACGATCACGGTGGAATGTGAAAATGTGCTGCTGTCCATTGGGCAGTCGATCGAGTGGGGGGAACTCCTGGCAGGAACAAGTGTGGAGCTGAACCGGAACGGCACTGTTAAGGCGGATCCACTGACTTTCCAGACCGGCGAACCGGATATCTTTGCCGGCGGCGACGTATATTCCGGCCCCAGATTTGCCATTGACGCGATTGCGGCAGGGAAGGAGGCGGCAATCTCCCTTCACCGCTATGTACAGCCGGGACAGACTCTGACCATGGGTCGGGACCGCAGGAATTACCATGCACTGGATAAAAGCAAGGCGCTGGTTCCTATGGACTGCTTCGATGCGGACAAACGTCAGATCCCCGGCTATAATGCGGCAAAGGCAAAGTCCTTCGGAGATACCAGGACCACATTTACGGAAGAGCAGGTGAGAAAAGAAACTGCAAGATGTCTGGGCTGCGGCGCCACCAAGGTGGACGAATATCTGTGCGTAGGCTGCGGGCTGTGTACGACGAAATGTGAATTTGACGCTATTAAGCTGGAGATGCGGACTGATATGAAGCCCGTCCAGGCCGGAACCTTCGAGACCATACCGATCAAAGCAGCCGGGCATGTCGTGAAGAAAGTGGGCAGGATCGCTGCAAAGAACGGAAAGAAGCTTCATAACAAATAGAAGGGAGAACCCACATGCACGAACTGGGACTTTGCGATGCCATGCTGAAAATGCTGGATAAGATATTGGCGGAGGAGGGCGCGGCCGACTGCAAGGTCCGGCGGGTCGTGCTGGAGATCGGTGAGCTTTCCGGCGTGGTTCCGCATTTTATGGAAGAAAGCTGGAAAGCGGTCACTGACCGGACCCTTTATGCGGACGTCCTGCTGGACATCTGTACGGTCCCGGGCTATGCTGATTGTCTGGACTGCGGGGCGCATCTTCGCCCGGTGCAGAGCGGCTTCAGATGTCCGGGATGCGGCGGGGAAAAATTAAAGCCCGTATCAGGGATCGATATGACAATACAGAGTATTGAAGTGTGGGAGGAAGAGTAATGGTCTGCGGCCGTATCTGTGAAGATATCCGGCAGAGAGATCATTTTATCATAAGGAGTAGCAGAAAAATGGAAAAATACAGGGTAATCGAAATCAAACAGAGCATTTTTGCAGATAATGATAAACAGGCAGACATCCTTCGTGGAAAACTGAAAGAGAAAGGCGTATTCCTGCTCAACTTGATGTCCAGTCCGGGAGCAGGCAAGACGACCACTTTAAGCCGTACCATTGAGATGCTGAAAAGTGAGATGCAGATCGGGGTCATGGAAGCAGATATTGATTCTGACGTGGATGCGGCGGCTATCGAAAATTACGGCGCCAGGGTCATTCAGCTCCATACCGGCGGGATGTGTCATCTGGATGCGGGAATGACAGAGCAGGGGATGGAGGAGTTCGGCGTGGACGGGCTGGATCTTCTCGTTCTGGAAAATGTGGGGAATCTGGTCTGTCCGGCGGAATTTGACACCGGGGCAGTAAAAAATGCCATGATCCTTTCCGTACCGGAAGGCCATGATAAGCCGCTCAAATATCCGCTCATGTTTCAAGTATGCGATGTGGTGCTCGTGAACAAAGTTGATGTACTGCCCTATTTTGACTTTGATATGGAGAAATGCGTGGAATATGTACACATGCGCAACCCGGAGGCAAAGGTGATCCCCATCTGCGCAAAGACCGGGGAAGGGATGGAGGCCTGGGCGGACTGGCTGCGGGAGCAGGTGGAAGACTGGAAGAAATGATTTTTTACATGGATGATCAGTAAGGATTACTGATCGGTACAGGACAGCGCATTCACGGCGCTGTCCTGTACTAAGTTAGAAAGGGTCAGGAATGTGATCAGAATTTGGATTATTCCGCCGTCAGACCAAAATATTTTAAAATACGGTAGCTGTCGAGAAGCCCAGCCATATATGCGAGGGTCGTATGTTCAAGGTCCCGCTCGTCTTTTCGGGCCAGGAGGGTATCTACAAGGGCGCGCTGGTCTTCTGTAAAGTCGGTCTTCTGGTAAAGTCTGTATGCCTGAATATATTTTAGATGACAGATCTGATATTCTTTGTCTTCAGCAAGAAGACTGTGCATGGTAGTGCTTTTCAGGCTGTCAATATATAATTTCAGGGTTTCTTTTATTTCTTCGATGGTGTTATCTTCTGTAATGATGGAAAAGAGCTCTTGTGCGATTTGATCATTTTTAAGCATTTGTTAGATTCCTTTCTGCCGCAGGCATAGTGAAAAGAGACTGAATTTTAAGTAACAGTTTCTAATTCCGAGGCAAACAGGCAGAAAGCATGGTCTGCTTTCTATGTATACGAGTAAAAGAGGAAATGCAGTGCTTTACCAAGCGGCTATCCTTCTCTTTAGAAGTATCGTGATGCGATTGTGCTTGTGATGGTGGCCGAGGGTTAAATATGACTGTATCTGCTTGGCTGTTTATTCCCGCGAAGCAACGAGTCAAGTGACCATGCCTTATCGGACGTGTTCTGCCCGTCCCGCAGGGACATGAATTGTGGGATGCCCTTTGGATATGCTTGCATGGATATTTGGTGACTGCCGCGAGGTCTTTGACTGACGGCTATTCCGCCTTTTATCAACCTGTTCCCACATGACTATTCTATCATGGGCGTATCAAAAATAAAATTGAAATCTTTCTACAAATAACTTCTTTTTTCTTCATTATTCGACAAATTTCGACACATAAAGATTAGCATGAAAAGATATGGATGATTTTAGAAGTAAGAACGGCAGTAGTAAAGAGTCACATATCATGTATGGTTACAGGTCCAGGGGGTGCTCTGGATCAATAAATACCATTGAAACATCAGTCCAAAATTGCTATACTATCAGAGGAATTGAAAATCAAATCTGCAGCAGAAGCATCAGCAGATACCTTGCTGCAGATTTAAATTCAGTAGGGAAAGGAACATAAAAAAAGGAGAGAACAATGAGAGAAAGAAATATTATTCAGGTTGAAGAGAAGGTTCCTGTTAATCTGTTGATTCCGCTGAGTATCCAGCATATGTTCGCCATGTTTGGCGCGACGGTGCTCGTGCCCTTTATCTTCGGGATCAACCCGGCCATCGTGCTGTTTATGAACGGTGTGGGGACGCTTCTCTTTATTGCAGTCACAAAGGGAAAGGCGCCTGCCTACCTTGGCTCCAGCTTTGCATTTCTTGCGCCGGCGGGGATCGTCATCAACCAGATGGGGTATGAGTATGCGCTGGGCGGTTTTGTGGTGGTCGGTTTCTGCGGCTGTATCGTAGCCTTTATCATTTATAAATTCGGTTCGGACTGGATCGACGTAGTGCTTCCGCCTGCAGCCATGGGACCGGTCGTGGCGCTGATCGGTCTGGAACTTGCCGGGAGTGCGGCAAGCAACGCAGGGCTTCTTGATGAAACCATCAATATGAAGCATGTGATCGTCTTTGTAGTGACGCTGGGCGTGGCCGTGTTCGGTAATATTATGTTCAAGGGCTTTTTATCTGTGATCCCGATCCTGATCGCTGTCATCGCAGGATATATTGCCGCGTTGGCCTGCGGGATCGTGGACTTTGCGGAAGTCGCAAAGGCGCCTTTTTTCGCGCTGCCGAATTTTCAGCTGCCGAAGTTTGACGTGGCGGCAATCCTGACGATCCTTCCCGTGATCCTGGTGATCACTTCGGAACACATCGGCCATCAGGTCGTGACAAGTAAGATCGTAGGCCGGGATCTGCTGAAAGACCCGGGGCTGCACCGTTCTCTCTTCGGAGATAATTTTTCTACCATGCTTTCCGGTATGATCGGTTCCGTTCCGACCACAACATATGGAGAAAATATCGGTGTGATGGCGGTTACAAAGGTTTACAGTGTGCGGGTGATCGCGGGGGCGGCAGTGCTCTCGATCCTCTGTTCCGTGATCGGAAAGCTGTCCATGCTGATCCAGACGGTTCCGGGGCCGGTGATCGGCGGGATCTCTTTCCTGCTGTACGGGATGATCGGCGCGTCCGGCATCCGGATCCTGGTGGATTCTCAGGTGGATTACGGGCGTTCCAGAAACCTGACGCTGACTTCGGTGATCTTTGTCACAGGTTTGTCTGGAATCGCTGTGAAACTTGGAAATGTAGAACTGACCGGAATGGTGCTGGCCTGTATCGTAGGAATGCTTCTGAGCCTGGCATTTTATGTGCTGGACAAGCTGAATCTGACGAATGATCAGGAGTAGCACCGGATCGGACGCATGGTTACTGCTTGCACCTTTTGGGTGCTTTTAAAATTTGTAATGATATCTATAAATCAGAGGAAAAGGTTTGCCGTTATCTGGGAAGGAAATGATAGCTTAGAGTTTACAATGCAATTCAAAAGGAGTTTTGTAAACTATTTAGTTGACGGGAGAGAAGATACCGGAGTAAACAAAAAAGTTGCTTTAGTTCGTATATACAGAAAAAATCACTGGGAGAAAAGTTGATCTTAAAATAATATTGCAGAAATTATTGGATCATATTGATCGGATCCATACGACTAAAATGGGGATTGACAGAATAAAAAGAAACTTAAAATTAGATAATACGGACGTGGTCGAATATTGTAAAAACAGCATTTTATCAGAGAATTGTATCATCCATAAACAGGGAAAAAATTGGTATTGTGAAATTGAAAATATTATCATAACTGTCAATTCTTATAGTTATACCATTATTACGGCGCATGTAAAAAATGCTTGATCGATAGAAGGAATAATGTAAAAGACGATATATCTTGACCGGCTTTTTTTCGAATTGCTGCGGCCGGTATTGTAGGAAAAATAAATGTTTATAAGAGAGTATCGTTACTGTTCACGGTGCCTTGCACCTTGCTGCAAGGCATCCGGCCGGCAAAATAGCGGTTGCATGCATCCAGCCCCTCGCCGTCAGGCGACTTTTCAATGGGCTGGATGCGTTACAGTTCGCGGCCGATTGGGCCGTGAACTGTAACAGAGTATCAGTCAGGAAAATGTGATACTGATTCATGTCTGGATTTTTTCTGTAATCTGTGTTATAATATTTCCGACATATGACGGAAATGATTACGGCCAGGTAAGGTGCAAAACGTAAGGAAGAGTTTTCCGCTGGAAACGGAGGCGCGAGCGATGGCAAGACCAAGCAGGTGCAGAAGAATCTGCACGGAACCGGCTTATGACAGCTTTATCCCAGAGGGAATATCCTGCGGGGAGCAGGTGATCTTGACAGTAGACGAGTATGAGGTGATCCGCCTGATCGACCTGGAGAAGCTGACTCACGAGCAGTGCGCCAGGCAGATGGATATTTCCAGAACTACGGTGACAGAGATATACGAAGCCGCCAGAGAGAAGATTGCAGACAGCATTGTCCATGGAAAGCTGCTTCTGATCGGGGGTGGGAATTACCGGGTCTGCGATGGTTCGGCAGATCATTTTTGTCAGAGAAAATGTCGTAAGCATTGTGAAAAAACAGACGGTACGGATCAAAATTCGGACGTGCAGATGAAAGGAGCAGGCGAGATGAGGATTGCAGTTACATTTGAAAATGGAGAAGTATTTCAGCATTTTGGACACACAGAGCAGTTTAAGGTTTATGATGTGGCGGACGGCCAGATTACCAAGGAGCAGGTGATTGATACTAATGGCAGCGGACACGGCGCGCTTTCCGGCCTTTTGGGCGGCATGGAGGTGGACACCCTGATCTGCGGCGGGATCGGCTACGGCGCGCAGGCTGCGCTGGCGGAAGCAGGGATCAAACTCTATGGAGGCGTTACAGGCAATGCAGACGATGCGGTCAGAGCATTTCTGGCAGGAGACCTTGCTTACAATCCGGATGTCCAGTGCAATCATCACGGACACGGACACGAGGAAGGGCACCATTGCCAGGGCCATTGTGGGCAGAACAAGCATGGATGCGGGGGCAATTAATTGAGAAAACAGGCTGCGCTTTTTTGAGAGGCGCAGCCTGTCTTTTTCAATACGGCTTCTTTTGCATTACTTACACAATTAACTCCAAAATGTGCCATAGAACATTGTCAGGGGCTTTTCTGCAATTCTTTTTCTAAAAACTGCTTTATATAGGGATTGTTTTCCACGCTCAATGCAGGCTGAAACGCCATGTAACGGCATTTCTGATACTGCTCGCCATTCAACGTAAAAGTATATCCCATTACACATTTCAGATTACAGTCATCGGGATTGATAAGCCGTTTGCAGACGGACGCTTTCTTGATCTCCTATTTACCTTTTCGGGCAGTGTATCAAGAAAGCTCTGGTATTCTTGTATATGCTCGGGATAAATGCGGAGTTTCATCCCCGTTTTTCTGGACAGAAATGCTGCCAGAGTCCTTTTGCTGCTGTTTAGAACATAGGACACAACATAGCCGCTTTTTTGCGCTTTTATGTCGCATTTACAGCCGTTCTCTGTCAGATACTCCTTGATCTGATTTACAAAACTACGGAAACGCACATCAACTGTTTCCAATATAATTTATACTTTGGTTTAATCGTTCTACCCATTCCATGAGCTGCCTCCTTATCCGCACATACTGCGCTTTGTGGATTTAAATCTATTGTTACCATTATAAGGCTTACTATAAAATTTTTCCTCTCTAATCTTGCACAAAAAAGAGAGTTTTTATATTAGATTGAATACGCCTCCGGAAAGGCTGGTCCGCGCCGAATATATGAAATTCATCCTTCTCGGTTCACTTGTTACAGTTCACGGCCGCGAACTGTAACGCATCCATCCCATTGAAAAGTCGCCTGCCGGCGAGGTGCTGGATGCATGCAACCGCTATTTTACCGGCCGGATGCCTTGCAGCAAGGTGCAAGGCACCGTGAACAGTAAGTTCACTTATTTCTGAAATAATTCCAGTTTAGATAAAAGTTGACGGTACACAGAATTTAGCTGTATAATCAGACGTATCAAACAGTTAGAGATGGAGAAGAAGATGAGCCAAATCGAAAACAAAGCTATTTTTGAAGATATGCCGATTCCAAAAGCGGCAAAAAAACTGATGGTCCCGACGGTGCTCAGTTCTCTTGTCATGGTCATTTACAGCCTGGCTGATACATATTTTGTCGGAAGGCTGAACGATCCGCTGCAGAATGCAGCCGTGACTCTGGCGGCGCCGGTCATGCTGTCTTTTAACGCGGTCAGCAACTTGTTCGGCGTGGGCAGCTCCAGCATGATGAGCCGGGCCCTGGGGCGGAAGGATTTTGACACCGTGAGAAAAAGCGCGGCCTTCGGGTTCTATTGTTCTCTGGCGGGAGGGCTGTTCATTTCGATGCTCTGCCTGTTCTTCCGGACGCCGATACTGCACCTTCTGGGAGCGGACGCGGCTTCCATGGACGCCACGGCGGCCTATATGAAATGGACAGTCATCTGCGGCGCGGCGCCTTCGATCCTGAATGTGGTGATGGCGTATTTTGTGCGCTCGGAGGGCGCCGCATTTCACGCCAGTATCGGAACTATGAGCGGATGCATATTAAATATGATCCTGGATCCGATCTTTATCATGCCCTGGGGGCTCGGTATGGGAGCGGCCGGAGCGGGGCTGGCGACCTTTCTTTCGAACTGCACGGCCTGCAGCTATTTTTTTGTGCTGCTGTATGTAAAAAAGGGACGCACGTTTATCAGTGTGAAGCCGAAGGATTTTACCCTGAAACGAGAAATCGTGACGGGCATCTGCGGGGTGGGGGTTCCTGCATCCATCCAAAACCTGCTCAATGTGACCGGGATGACGATTCTGAACAATCTGATGTCCGGCTATGGGACGGAAGCGGTGGCGGCCATCGGCATTGCACAGAAGATCTATATGATTCCTATGCAGATCGCGCTGGGAGGGACACAGGGGATCATGCCTCTGGTGGGATATTCCTATTCCAGCGGAAATTACCGGCGGATGGATGATACGATCCGGTTTGTGAGAAGGCTCTTGATCCCCTGTCTGGCAGCTGTGGCGGCGTTCGGGTGGATCTATGCGGCCGGGCTGATCCGGATTTTTATCAGCAATCCGGAGATTGTACGGTATGGGGCGATTTTTCTGAGGGCGCTCAGTCTCTGTATTGTATTTCTGGTGATCGATTTTCTGGGAATCGGTGTATTCCAGAGTGTGGGAAAGGGGAGGATCTCCCTGGTGTTTGCAATCCTGCGCAAGATCGTATTTGAGATTCCGGCGACGTTGATCCTGAATGGGATGTTTGGGATCTATGGGATTGCGTAGGGGGCATTTGCGGCGGAACTGATTCTGGCAGGGATCAGCACCATGATCCTGAACCGGATGATGAAGGGACTGCGTGGCATGTCACACCCTGATTGATCATCATGCGCGCTTACGTGTTGGGTGAAGTCAAAATATTGTAGTTTTTTCTTGAGATTCCGTAAGACATTTCCACGCATATCCGTTATACTATTAAAAATTTCCGAGGAGCGTTCCCTGCGGTCCGGTACTACTGCCGCACAGGAGCTTCCCGGGGCTTAGGAGAGGCGTTGCTTATGAAAACTTCAATGACAAAATCATCCACTTTTTACAAGGACATGTTCCGCCTGGCGCTCCCCATCGTGTGCCAGAACCTGATCACCACGGCCGTAGGCTCGGCAGACGTGATCATGCTGGGCTGGGTGAGCCAGACTGCGCTTTCCGCCGGTTCCCTGGCAAGCCAGATCATGTTTATCCTGAACCTTGTTTATTCCGGCATCTCCTCCGGGATCGGCATGTTGGCCGCTCAGTATTGGGGCAGGAAGGACACACGGACGATTGAAAAGATCATGGGGATCGGTATGAAGCTGTCCATCCTGGTTTCCTTTCTCTTTTTTGTGCTAGCCTGCTTTTTTCCGAAGCTCCTGATGCTGGTCTTTACATCCGATCCGGAGCTCATTGAGACGGGAATGTCCTATCTGAGGATTGTCGGGATCTCCTACTTGTTCATGAGCATTTCCCAGGTGTATCTGTGTACCATGCGCTCCATCGAGCGGGTGGTGTTCGCGACCGTCACCAACGGATCTGCCCTGGGGCTGAATATCATCCTCAATGCCGTGTTCATCTTCGGCCTGTTCGGGCTGCCGAAAATGGGGATCCTTGGAGTAGCGCTTGCGACGACGACCGCGCGGGGCGTTGAACTGCTCATCTGCCTGGCAGATGCCTGCCGGTTCGAGACGATCCGTTTCCGGCCGCGGATCCTGTTGGAGCATCATCAAGTGTTGTTTCAGGATTTTATGAAATATTCCCTTCCAGCCTTTGGAAATGAGGTCTCCTGGGGAGTCGGATTCTCCATGTATTCGGTGATCATGGGACATCTGGGCAGCGACATGGTAGCGGCCAACGCGGTGGCTGTTGTGGCCAAAAACCTTGGGACAGTGGTCTGCTTCGGGATCGCCAATGCGGGGGCAATCCTGCTGGGAAAGGCCATCGGGGCAGGACAGATGGAGACGGTCAAGGAGGATGCGTCCCGTTTCTGCTGGATCACATTTGCCAGCGGGATTGCAGGCGGCGCTTTGATCTTCCTGCTGCGGCCGCTGTTTATGAATATGGCAGATTTAAGCGCCGTGGCACAGGGCTATCTGAATATCATGCTGTTCATTAATATGTATTCGGTCCTGGGGCAGGCCATGAACAGCACGATCATCTGCGGAATCTTCCGAGCGGGCGGAGACTCCAGGTGGGGATTTATCTGCGATGTGATCGATATGTGGCTTTTTGCGGTGCCGCTGGGATTTATCAGTGCGTTTCTGCTTAAGCTTCCGCCCATGTGGGTGTATTTCTTGATCTATCTGGATGAATTTGTAAAGCTGCCGTTTGTATATAAGCATTATAAAAGCTATCAATGGCTGAAAAATATTACCAGGGATTTTGACTGATCTCCTTTTTTGTGATAAGGTAAAGACAGGATTGGAAATGATGTACTTTCTATGTGAGGAGATGAGATTATGGCAAGAAATAAACACCCCGAGGAAACCGTGAACTTGCTCCTGGACACGGCTTTCAGCCTGTTTATGGCAAATGGTTATGAGCGCACTTCCATTCAGGACCGTCTTAACAAGCTGGGGGGCTGAGTAAGGGCGCGATCTACCACCATTTTAAATCAAAAGAAGAAATCCTGGATGAGGAAATTATCGGCCGGATGCAGGAACTTACGGAAATCTATCAGAAGAACCGTTGATCAATACTGTTCACGTTGCCGTGTGCATGGCGCGCGGCATACGGCCTGCACAGGAGGATTGTAATGTCTCAATTGATGGAAAAAATAGAATTACTCTGCGGAATCCCCATATTTCATACAGAGGATGAGAAAAGTGCACCGGAAAGCGTCGGTGCATTTTTAGAACAGGAGAGTCCCTTCGCGTGTGCCCCGCCTCTTGTGGAGATGCTGGTCAAACGCTGTGAGAGTCAGGCGCTTCCGGTCGTCTATAAAGATGAATACGGTGTGTTTTTTATCTGCGTAAAAGGAAAGAATGGATTTTATCTGGCAGGCCCGGTCTGTACAGAGGACTTGGATTACGCCGCTCTGAACCAGTTCTATGAGGCTTACAGCATTGCCGGGGAGGAGAAGAAGCACCCGGTGAAGACGGTCCTTTTTCGGATCCTGACCTATGCGGCCGTGATCAGTGAATTGGAAAACGAAGCCGCGCTCGACTGCCAGGAGATTTTGAAAGAGAACGGTCTGGCGGAGGAAATGGAGGCGGAGGTCGAAAAAGAGGATACGGTTCTGGAGATCCGGAAGCTGGACGACGACATGTACCATCATACTTACCAGGAGGAACGGTATGTTATGGAAAGCGTCAGAGCGGGGCATCCCGGCGAGGCCAGACGGAGGTCGGAGGTGCTCTTTGAAAATGCGGGAATCCTTTCCGGCAAGACAAAGAACCATTACAAGAATCTTGCCGTGACCTCGGTGACCGTATGTACGCGGGAAGCCATCGCAGGCGGGGTATCCCCTGCCAGGGCATACCGTCTGAGCGACATTTTTATCAACCGGATCGACCGGTGTGCGGATACAGAGAAGCTGCAGGAATATTCCCGCAAAGCAATCTACGAATTTGCCAGTCTTGTGGCGAAGGTGAAGTCTGAAAAAGCATCCAGCAGCTATACCGAACAGTGTAAGGACTATATTTATAAAAATTACAACCATAAGATCTACCTGGAAGAGATCGCGGAGGCGATCGGGATCAGCCCGGGGCATCTCTCCAGGGTGTTCCGGCAGGATATGGACATGACGATCCAGGAGTACATCCAGAAGTTCCGGGTGGAGCGGGCGGCCAACCTTCTGAAATATTCGGAGGCCAGTCTGACGGAGATCAGCGATTATGTATGCTTCCATTCCCAGAGCCACTTTGGAAATGCGTTCAAGCGGTATATGCAGATGACGCCCAAGCAGTACAGGGATCGATATAAAGAGAAGGAGTTTTGCTCCTGACTGATAAAAATATGTTTGTATTTTGATATAAATGCCGAAATAATGATATAGATATCCTCTCGCAGAAGCTATAATACACCTATCACAAGTGATCAGGAAACGCGTTTCAATATGAAAAGGAAGAGGAGATAATCATTATGCAAATATTAAAACATGAACCGAGCTATTATGAGACTACCGCCTTTAAATGGAGGCAGCGTATTGGATTTGGTATCAGCGATTATGCCTGCAACCTGGCATACCTTCTGGCAAATACCTATCTGTTGTTTTACTATACAAACTGTGCGGGACTGGGCGCTTCGGCAGTTGGATTTATGTTCGTTGTTACAAAGTTTATTGATGCATTTACAGACTACATGGTAGGTTCGCTGATCGACCGTACAGATACGAAGATGGGCCGTTACCGTCCATGGATGCTGTGCGGCGCGCCGGTGCTGGCGATTGGCATGGTACTGCTGTTCTCCGTTCCCACCGGATGGAGCGCAGGCGCGAAGCTGGCCTGGGCTTACGTGACCTACGTGATCTTTTCCTTTGGATATACCCTGGTCAATATCCCCATGGCGCCCATCGTTTCCGCTCTGTCTCCGTCTCCGACAGAGCGTACCAAGATCGCGACCACACGTACCGTATTTTCGAACCTGGGATCCTTGACCTCTTCCCTGTTCGTCATCCCGATGGTTTACTATTTTGCAGGTTCCCAGGACGCGACAGGCGCGGCGCTGGCGACAGGCTACCGGAACACCAATATCGTGCTCGGCCTGATGGTCATTGTCATCATGTGCCTGTGTGTATTCAATACGGCAGAGATCAACCCGCCGTCCAAGACCGTGGCAAAATCCTCCATCCTGCAGGATCTGGGCGCTGTCTTTAAAAATAAGTATTATATCATGCTTCTGCTCCTTGTGTTCTTCCTGTTCCTGGGTTACCTTGGAATGTACGGGGCAATGCAGTACTACTATAATTACATTGTATGCGATCAAAGCTCCATGCCGCTGGCCCTGTCCCTGCTGACGATCCTGGCGATCCCGACGATGATCCTGGCGGCATACCTGAACGGACGCGGGATCCACAAGGTAAAGCTGATGCAGTTCGGCGCGATCGTTGACGTGATCGGCTACGCGATCCTGTTCTTTACCTCCAACGGTACGATCGCAACCCTGTCCCTGGCACTGATCGGTCTGGGCTTCGGCTTCCGCTCCAGCATGTTCTTCTCCATGATGCCGGATATCTACGACTACACGGAATGGCAGTGCGGACGGAATCTGGGAGGAACCCAGAACGCGCTTTCCGGCTTTGTGAACAAGCTGTCCAGCGCGTCCGCATCGGCTATCGTATCCGCACTTCTGGTATGGGGAGCCTATGACTCCGAGGCAATGGATGCCGCATTGAAGGCAGGACAGAATCTGGCGGAAGTATTTCCGAAGACACAGACCGCCATCAACTTCGCGTTCGGCGGATTGTCCCTGGTGTCTACGGTCCTGGCGATCGCGGTCATGATCCCGTATGACCTGGATAAGAGATATCCGGAGATCCGCGCGGATCTGAACAAGCGTCAGGCGGAGTCTAAGTAAGAAAAAGCCCTCTGAGGGATGCGCACTGCGGCGTACAAGGCAGATGCCGCGATGAAGCCGCCGCAGGCGCGAGTTTCGCAAGCAAAACTCTTTTCTTATAAACCGGCCGAATAGCCATGATAGGATGCCCTCGGGCATCCTATATGAAAATATTTCCATAAGGAGGAAGGATTATGTGGAATTATGAGTATGCAGTACCGGAAAACAAGAAGGTTCGTGTGATCGTACATACGGACTGCAAAAATGAAGCGGACGACCAGTTTGCCGTGGCGCATCACCTGATGACGCCCAGATTCGACGTAAAGGGGATCGTGGCAGGGCATTTCTGGAAAAATCCCCAGACCTACGGGGAGGAGGGAACCGCGAAAGCCAGCTACGATGAGGTCATCAAGGTACTGGGCCTGATGGGGCTGGAAGGAAAATACCCTGTGCTCATGGGAGCTGCCACCGGAATGAAGGATGAAAAGACCCCGATTGATTCCGAGGGAGCGAGATTTATCATAGAGGAGGCCATGAGGGAGGACAGCCGCCCGCTGTACGTTGCCTGCCAGGGCGCGGTGACTGACGTGGCTTCCGCGCTGCTGATGAAGCCGGAGATCGCCGAACGGATGACGATCATCTGGATCGGAGGAGGGGACTACCCGAAGGGCGGATTTGAGTTCAACCTGATGATGGATGTCCATGCGGCAAATGTGATCTTTTCGTCGCAAGTTCCCCTGTGGCAGGTTCCCATGAGCCTGTACAAGGTGATGGCGGTGTCTTTGGCAGAATTGCAGCACAAGGTCCGTCCCTGCGGAAAGATCGGGGAATACCTGTTCCGGCAGATGGTAGAGTTCAACCAGTATGCGGCAAAATATGAAATGGCATGGCCCCACGGAGAGATCTGGGGACTGGGCGACCAGGGAACCATCGCCGTGCTCATGGAGGAATTGGAGAAGGTCAGCTATGATCTCGTACCCGCCCCCAGGGTTGCGGAGGATATGACCTATATCCACGGACAGGACAACCGGGAGATTCGGGTGTATAAATATCTGGACGCCAGGCTGACGCTGGAAGATTTTTTTGCAAAGCTGGCGATCAACTTCGGATGATCGGTACATCGTGGAAAATGGACTTGGGGCGGCGGATGTTTGAATCATGTTGATAAGGGTGAACAGCAGGCTGCAGATGATATGCAGCAAGGGAGCTGCTGCCTGCGGCTGCTGTCCCGGACAGCCAGAATAATCATATGTCAGGAGGAGTAATCATGGCAGAAGCATTGATAAGCGTGATACCGGAAATGAAACGGAAAACGGTGGATGCATTTGTAAATAAAGCAGTAGAACTGGATCATGATCTGATCGAGAAAAAAATAGCGCCTGTTTCGCTGGTGACGATCGGGCGGTCTGAAAAGGGCAATGGGATCGTCACAGCAAGAGCGGATATAGAAGAGATGCCGAAGAGGCGGCTGGCAAAGGGAGACAGTATCTGCATGGATTTCGGCGACCATCATGTGGGATATGTGACGTTAAAGCTGGATTCCGCAGGAAGCCCTCAGGATGCTCCGGCTTTTCTCAGGCTGAAATTTGCGGAGATCGCCAATGAGATCCTGGAAGATTCCTCTACATATGAGGGGTGGATCAGCAAGGGTTGGATTCAGGAGGAGTTTATACACATTGACGTGCTGCCATGCGAACTGAAGCTCCCCAGACGGTATGCTTTCCGCTACCTGGAGGTGCTGGCGCTGGACACTTCTCAGAAGTTCCAGGTGGTGGTAGAAGGCGCACAGCTGACAGCTGTTTCTGCTGTATCCATGGATGCGGTGAAGCCGGTGGACGGACTGCCTGAGATCCTGCAGAAGATTGACCGTGCCAGTCTGAAAACGCTGCAGGATTGCATGCAGCATGTATTCGAGGACGGCCCCAAGCGGGACCGCCGTCTGTGGATCGGGGACCTGCGCCTGCAGGCAAAGGCAAACTACGCAACTTTCGGCAACTATGATCTGGTGAAACGGTGCATGTATCTCTTTGCGGGCCTGACCCGGGACGATGGTAAGATCGGCGCCTGCCTGTTTACAGAGCCGGTGATGCAGGTAGACGATACTTTTTTGTGGGATTATTCTCTGTTTTTCGTTTCAATTTTATACGACTATTATCAGGAGACAAAGGACCTTGATATTGTAAAGGAATTGTGGCCTGCAGCTTACCGGCAGATTGAGCTGGCGCTGGAAGATATGAAGGATGGTTTGCCGGATACGGAAAAGAATCCTATGCTGGCGTTCATAGACTGGAAGGACGGGATCGACCGTCAGGCGCCTGCCCAGGGCGTCTGGATCTACTGCCTGCGCCACGGCAAAGTGCTGGCAGGTCTGGCGGAGGATCTGAAGGCAGAAGAAGAGGTCGGGAAGCTTCTGGAGGAAGCGCTGGAAAATGCAAAGAAGCATTTTTGGGATGAAGGGCAGGGCTTTTTTGTCAGCGGCTCGTCCCGGCAGGTGTCCTGGTCTACTCAGGCGTGGATGGTCCTTGCAGATGTATTTGAAAAGGAAAAGAGCCGGGAGCTGATGCTGCATCTCCTGGAGGAAAATCCCAAGATGGGCGTTGCTACGCCTTATGCGTACCACCATGTGATCGAGGCGCTGCTCCATGTAGGAGAAAAGGAGAAGGCGCTGGAGCTGATGAAGACGTACTGGGGCGGTATGATCGAGCTGGGGGCGGATACATTCTGGGAGGCATTTGACCCGAAGGATCCGAACGCGTCGCCTTATGGAAATACACAAGTAAACAGCTTCTGCCATGCGTGGAGCTGTACGCCGGCGTGGCTGCTAAGAGAGTATTTTTGATATTACTGTGAGCACCCGGTTAGAATGTGGACGGTAACGTGACGGGGGGACGTCTGCAGAACGCAATGGATCATATTCAGATATGGCTGGAATGGGAAAAGCCAGACTGCGGCAGCTTGATGTGCGTTAGCACGGATTTTGCGAATGGATGAATGGGTTGGATACTCTTTAGAGTATCCAACCGCACAGCTGGAACTTTTTTATCTGACTATCAGAGAACAAATTTCTTCTGCTGCTTCAACTTCCTTCCTGGTTTTCTCCCAGAGTTTTTCGATTGCCTCTTCGGGCTTCCTCCTTGCAGACCTGCATGTCCTCTTCGTAATCATATTCCGCAATCAACATAAGAAATCAGGAATATAACGGAGGATTTGCTTTATGAAAATCGTAAACTTCATGGAAGATACGCAGGGAGAACATGGGGTCTATGCGGAGCATGGATTCAGCATTTATATAGAAACGCCGTGCCATAGGCTGCTTGTGGATACGGGAGCATCCGAAAAAACATGGGAGAATGCGGATAGACTGGGGGTAGATCTGCGCGGCATAGATCTGGTATTTTTGAGCCACGGCCACTATGATCATTCCGGAGGGATTCTGTCTTTTATAGAGCGGAATCCGAATGTAAAGATCTATATGCATGCCCGGGCGGCATATGACTATTACAATTTAAAAGACGGCCGGGAAAAATATATCGGAATCGATCCCAGGATCCCGCGATTGTCCCAGGTGGTCCTGCTGGAAGGGGAACGTGAGATAGACTCGGAACTCTCGGTTTTTTCCAGAGTGACAGCCAGGAGGAAATGGCCGAAAAGCAACCTCACTCTGAAGCGGAAAACAGAAAACGGATTCGTGCAGGATTCCTTTGACCATGAGCAGTATATTGTTGTGAAGTCGGAGGGGAAGAGGATCCTGATCTCCGGATGCGCCCATAACGGAATCCTGAATATCCTGGACCGCTTCCGGGAGCTGCACGGATGCAATCCGGATGTCGTGATCAGCGGCTTCCATATGATAAAAAAGACCGGCTATGAAGCGGATGAGACAGAGCTGATCCGGGATGTGGCAAAGGAACTGCGGGGAATGGACACCCGGTTCTATACGGGACACTGCACCGGGATTCCAGCCTTTGAAATATTGCGGGAGATCATGGGGGAGCAGGTCCGGTATATGCATTCCGGGGATCAGGTTTTGCTTTAGATCAAGCTTTCCCACTCTTTTTCTTTAAATCCCACCAACACCGTTTTCTCTGTCACCAGGAGCGGCCGTTTGACGAGCATTCCATCGGACGCGAGCAGGCGGAACTGCTCTTCCTCGCTCATGTCGGGCAGTTTCTCTTTGAGATTCATTTCCTTATACAGGATGCCGCTGGTATTAAAAAAGCGTTTCAGCGGCAGCCCGCTCTTTTTGTGCCATTCTTTCAATTCGTCTGCCGCAGGGTTCTGCTTCTTGATATCCCGGTCCTCAAATTCCAGCTGATGCCCGGTCAGCCATCTTTTCGCCTTCTGGCAGGTGGAGCATTTTGGATAATTTACAAACAACATGTCTTGCGCCTCCTTTTCAATCTGTGGGCTGTCGGCATTGTAAGAATTGAGGACAGCCCGGCTAGTACAGCATTGCATAAATTCTTCCAGCTGTGCGGTTGGAAATTCTTTTGTCTATAATGTATCACAAGGGGCAGCAGGATTCAAGCCGGAAATATGTTATGATACACAGTTACATAAAAATCAGTTACAGGCACGCCTGGTCAAAGCGGATATTTTCTTGTTTTTATCTGCTCATTTTTATATAATGGATAAAAGAACAGGGGATATTTTGAGGCAGAACACTTGAGGTCAGCATGACCACACGATGGAGGATAATGAACAGATATGGAATGGAATCCAAATTTGAAAAGGATTAAGAAGGAACCGGCGAAAAAAAGGAAAACGCGGCTTCTGGCAGTGAAGATCGCGGCGGGAAGCAGCGCGGCGATTTATATTGCCCAATTGCTGGGTCTGGAGTACGCCATTTCCGCAGGGACCATCACGCTGCTGACACTTCTGACCACCAAGTGGGAGACCGTCAGGCTGTCGGCATTTCGCCTTGTCACGTTTGCTGTGACGATCCTGCTGGCATGGGCTTCCTTTGCTCATATCAAGAGCATGTGGATTGGATGCGGAGTCTTTATTTTTTGTGTCGTCCTGTTTGCGGAAACGCTGGGCTGGCAGGC
>Ga0137306_101128_pt1 | contig 29239 bp, 11 predicted proteins | sample Inofroosms_March_FD_97187 | JGI IMG/M metagenome (GOLD analysis project Ga0137306, IMG submission 97187) | Mouse cecal microbial communities from Vienna, Austria - N-Acetylneuraminic and N-Acetylglucosamine D2O microcosms_March | ecosystem: Host-associated > Mammals > Digestive system > Large...
AAGGGTCAGGGAAGTCAATGCAGAGAGACAGATGCGTTCGCCGGACCGCAGGCTTGAGGGATCAGCCATTGACGATATGGAACTGAAGGCATCGCCGGAGAAGGCGCTTGACTATATCGTGGCGCCGCCCAGGATGTCCCTCTATATCGAATACAGCACAAAGATATATGAGATTTATCTGAGATATGTAGCGCCGGAAGACTGCCATGTATATTCCATTGACGAGATTATGATGGATGTGACCCAGTATCTCGATACCTGTGTCCAAAAGGTGTCCCATCATGCATGTCCCGATGCTGCGGACGGTTTCCAGCCGATAGAGTATGGGGTGTCAGCCCGTGAGTTTGCCAGAAGGATCATCCAGGATATCCATACTGCTACAGGAATCACAGCTACGGCCGGGATCGGGACAAATCTTTATCTATGTAAGGTAGCCATGGATATCGTGGCAAAGCATATTTCTCCGGATAAGGATGGAGTGCGGATCGCAGCGCTCAATGAAAAAAGCTACCGCCGGATTCTGTGGGCTCACAGGCCGCTTACAGATTTTTGGCGGGTTGGCAGAGGCTACGCGAAGAAGCTAGAGGAGTACGGCATGTTCACGATGGGAGACATCGCCAGATGTTCCATCGGAAAGCCGGAAGAGTATTACAATGAAGACCTGCTTTATCGGCTGTTCGGAGTCAATGCAGAGCTGCTGATCGACCATGCATGGGGGTGGGAACCCTGTACAATGGCAGATATCAAGAATTACAGGCCAGGCTCGAGCAGCGTGGGATCCGGTCAGGTCCTGCATCACCCTTATTCCGCCAAAGAGGCGAGAATGGTCGTTCGGGAGATGACGGAACAGCTTGTACTGGATCTGGTGGAGAAGGGTCTGGTTACGGATCAGCTGGTTCTGACGGTCGGTTATGATATCGGAAATATGTCCGATCCGTCGGTGCACAAGCCGGAACAGACGAAGGTGACGACAGACCGCTACGGCCGGAAGATGCCAAAGCATGCTCATGGGACCGCCAATCTGGAAAGACAGACCTCGTCTACAAAGTATATTGTGAGTGCGGTTCTGGATTTATATGACAGGATCATCAACTGGAGTTTTCTGATCCGGCGGATTTATATCAGCGCGAACCGTGTGATGGATGAGAGTACCGCCGCCAATACGCCCGCTTTTGAACAGCTTGACCTATTCACAGACTATGCTCTGATGGAACAGAAGCGTGAGAAGGAAGAGGCAGAGCAGAGGCGTGAGAGGAAGCTTCAGCATGCCATGCTGGATATCAAAAAGAAATATGGAAAAAATGCAATTTTAAAAGGTGTGAATCTGGTCGAGGGCTCCACGGTCATTGATCGGAATCAGCAGATAGGAGGACACAGGGCATGAGTCAGACAGTACGAAGCATGATGAACCATAAGGACATGTACAAATACCAGGACATGATTGAATTGCCTCATCCCGTTTCCAGAACCCATCCGCCCATGTCGGTCCTGGACCGGGCAGCACAGTTTGCGCCCTTTGCGGCGCTTTCCGGGCATCACGAGGCAGTCAGGGAGACTGAGCGGCTGACCGAAGAGCGGGCAGAACTGGATGAGGACCGCAGGGCGGAGCTTGACAGAGAGCTGGGCAGGTTACAGGAGCAGGCCGGCAGGAATCCTGCCATTTCTTTTACGTACTTTGTGCCGGATCCGAAGAAAGCGGGAGGCTCCTATGCATCTGTGACCGGCCGTATTAAAAAAGTAAAGGAGCATGAGCGGGTCGTAATTCTGGAGGACAAAACGGAGATCCCGATAGAAGAGATTGTAAACATCCAGGAGTAACGTGGACAGTAGTTACAGTTCACGGCCCAACCGGCCGCGAACTGTAACGCATCCAGCCCATTAAAAAGTCGCCTGACGGCGAGGGGCTGAATGCATGCAACCTCTATTTTACCGGCCGGATGCCTTGCAGCAAGGTGCAAGGCACCGTGAACAGTAACGGACAGTAACCTTGTATCTGTTCTTTTCAATAAAAACTACCCTTTCGGGTTGTATTTGTGTTATACTACGAAAAAGAACAGGGCTGTTTTGCGCATGGCTAAGGAACAGCGGACAGAGTGCCGGCCACTGAGGCAGGTCATTCGTACAGACTCATAGCGGCACAGAACAACAAGGTTCGAATTATACAGGGAGGCGAATAAAGATGGGACATTTGACAACAAGAGATGCCTACAAGAATCTGGAGGAGCGGATCAACTGGTTTACCCAGGGCGCTCCGGCGTCAGATACGTTATATAAGATCCTGCAGGTATTGTACACGGAGAAGGAAGCAAAGTGGGTGGCGCTGCTCCCGGTCCGCCCGTTTACGCTGAAAAAGGCGGCCAGGATCTGGGGGACGACGGAAGCAAAAGCAGAAAAGCTTTTGGATCATCTGTGTGAAAAAGCGCTGCTTGTGGATTCAGATTATCATGGGCAGCGTCAGTTCGTGATGCCTCCGCCGATGGCTGGCTTCATTGAGTTTGCCCTGATGCGTACAAGAGGCGATATTGACCAGAAGTACCTGAGCGAGCTTTATTACCAGTATATGAATGTGGAGGAGGATTTTGTCAAAGATCTGTTTTTTGTGACAGAGACAAGGCTGGGCCGGGTGTTTGTGCAGGAGCCGGTACTGACCAATGACAAGACGAATCATATCCTGGATTATGAACGTGCCACGCATATCGTGGAGGAAGCGGAGTATATTGGACTTGGCACATGCTACTGCAGACATAAGATGTATCACGCCGGACATCCATGCGAGATTGATGCACCGTGGGATGTGTGTCTGACGTTTGACAATGTGGCTCGCTCCCTGGCCGAGCATGGGGAGTATGCCCGGCTCATTTCCAAGGAAGAGGCAAAGGATGCACTGGAGCGTTCCTACGCCGCCAATCTGGTGCAGATTGGGGAAAATGTCAGGGAGCATCCGGCATTTATCTGCAATTGCTGCGGCTGTTGCTGCGAGGCGCTGCAGGCGGCAAGGAAGTTCAGTCCCATGCAGCCCGTGGCGACGACCAATTATATTCCCAGGGTAACTCTGGAGAAATGCATCGGATGCGGAAAATGTGCGAAAGTCTGCCCAATCCTGGCCATTGCCATGAAAGAGAAGGAGCAGGAGGGAGAAAATGACAGGAAGCAGCCTGTGATCGACACAGATATCTGTCTGGGCTGCGGTGTCTGCGCACGAAATTGTCCCACCGGGGCTATTGAACTGGAAAGGCGTCCGGTGCAGGTGATCACTCCTGTAAACAGTACCCACCGGTTTGTCCTGCAGGCCATCGAAAAAGGAACGCTGCAGAACCTGGTCTTTGATAACCAGGCATTTGCTAACCACCGGGCCATGGCAGCCGTGTTCGGCGCCATCTTAAAGCTCCCGCCTCTCAAACAGGCGCTTGCAAGCAGACAGTTCAAGTCCGTGTATCTGGATAAGCTTCTGTCCATGCAGAAGAAATGAGATAAAGAACGCTTTCAAACATTGGCGAACATCTTTCGGTCCATGCTGGAAGATATTCGTTACTGTTCACGGTGCCTTGCACCCTGCTGCAAGGCATCCGGCCGGTAAAATAGCGGTTGCATGCATCCAGCCCCTCGCCGTCAGGCGACTTTTTAATGGGCTGGATGCGTAACAGATATTCGGATGCTGTACAGACTATATACTTGATTTTATCTTCGTACTGATTTAAAATATAATTCGTGGAGATTCGGAGAATCTCGAATAGTGAATCGGAAGAGAGATTGCAAAGGAGTTTTATTGAGAGATGAGCAGAGAAGAGCGGACAAGTATACATCTGCTCCTGGCGGCTACGGTCAGTGTGTTCAGTGTGATGCTGATCCTGATTACGATGGCGATGCCATGGGAGCTGTGGATGAATCCTCTGATCACAATCGGATGTGTCAGTGTATGGTGCCTTCACATCGGAAGGAGTGGTTCAGGAGCGTTTTACGAATACCTGTGTGCCGGGCTGATGATGGCGGAATGCTTTTTCTTCGGGGTACATGAAGACTGCCTTTACGATATTCCGGCGGTGATCTGTATTATGATCCTGATTTTTTCCATGCTGGATAAAAAGCGGCTGTTGTACATGACAGCCGCCATGTATGTGCTGGTATTGCTGTATCATATTCTTCATCTTCATACCATCAGTTCCGACATGGGAATCCGGAATATGATACGACTGGGAGTAGGGATCTCTGTTGTGGCCGGGGCACTGGAAATCGCAAGGCATCGGATTAACAGACGAGGGGAAGACCGGAAGAGGTATGATGATGCATTTGCTCAGTTAGAGATCACAGGCCGTCAGAATGCGGTTTTTTTATCAAATGTGTCTCATGAGCTGCGGACCCCGATCAATATGGTGCTGGGGATCAGTGAGGTGGCAATGGAGAAGGATCTTTCTCCTGAACTCCGGAATGATATGCATTCGATTCAGCTGGCCGGAAAGCGCCTGTCCAATCAGATCAATAATATGCTGGACTATACGGAAATCGTGGAGGGGACGTTGATTCCGGCGAGGGAAGAGTACATGATCACTTCGGTGCTCAATGATGTGCTCACGATGACGGCAATGCAGAGTGGCAGGAATCAGCTGGAGCTGGTATTTGATATCAATCCCGGAATCCCGTCGGTACTGATTGGGGATGCGGAAAAGATTTCTCATGTATTGAAGATCCTGCTGGAAAATTCCATCAAGTTTACGGAAGAAGGCGGGATAAATGTCTGCATCGAATATCGGCAGGAGAGCTATGGAGTCAATCTGGTCATAGATATTTATGATACCGGGATCGGTATGACGGATTCCCAACTGAACCAGATGTTTGATGATTTTTATCAGGCGGATAGCGGGAGCAGCCGTTTGGTGGGCGGATTGGGGCTGGGGATTCCTATTGCGAGAGGGCTTCTCCATGCGATGGGAGGATTTATCCACTTTGAGAGCGACGGGCAGGATGGGTTGCATGCCCATATCACCATTCCGCAAGGGGTGGCGGATGACAAACCGGCCATTGAGCTGTCCAATGCGGATGAACTCTGTATCGCCTGTTACTTCCGGCCGGATAAATACAGCTGTGATGAGGTCCGGCGCTATTATGACAAGTTGATCCTGAGTCTGGTGGAGGGGCTTGGCATCGAAGGATATCAGGCGCACAATTTTGAAGGTCTGCTCAAGCTACAGCGTACATATAAGCTGACCCATGTGTTTATCGCACAGGCCGAATATGAAGAGAATCGTTCTTACTACGAAGAACTGGCAGACACAATCCGAGTGGTGGTGATCGCGGAGAGAGACTTCATGCTGCATAGGGACAGCAGGCTGCTTGTGATCCATAAGCCATTTTCCGCCCTTTCTGTCGTGAACCTGTTAAACGGTGAGGCCAAGGAAAATGGATTCGAGGATGCACAGGCCGCAGGCCGCAGGCCCTTTACCTGCATCGGAGTACGGGTTCTTGCTGTGGACGATGAAGAGATGAACCTTGTGGTGGCAAAAGGGGTTCTTGGAAGCTATGGGATACAGGTGGATACCTGTCTCAGCGGACGGGAGGCAGTGGATCGGTGCAGCCAGGATTCCTACGACATTGTATTCCTGGATCACATGATGCCGGGGTTTGACGGAGTGGAAACGCTGCAGATGATCCGGGAGATCGACAACGGGGCTTATCAGGATCTGCCGGTAATCGCGCTGACTGCGAATACCATCAGCGGAGCGAGAGAAATGTTCCGGAGCGAAGGATTTACAGAATTTATCCCCAAGCCGATTGAGCGCTCTGTTCTGGAAAGAGTGCTGCGGAGGGTGCTGCCGAGGGACTGCATACAGTATGGTCCGGAACCTACGATACCGGACAGTCCGGCGGACGGCGCTGCGGAAGTGGCCTCTGGGGATGCGGAGAAGCGGCAGGAAGCAATTTTATCCAGGGAGACTGCGGGAATGGAAGGCATATCAGGCGCAGTCAATCCAGAAGCTTCTTCGGCGGGTTTTTTTGGAACGGATGCCGGCGGATGGGAAACAGACGTGCCCGGCGCCGCAGTACGGGAAGAGTCCGGACAGGAAGCAGATCTGTCGGCCGGGATCGTATCAAACAGCCACATTCCGAAAGAATCCGATTCGGCAGAAGAGACCGCCCTGCCCCGTGTACGCCTTGTTCAGGCAGGGATCAACGTAGACATGGGACTGGATTACTGCTGCGGCGAGGAAGAATTTTATCTGGAAATGCTGCGCATGTTCTCCTCCCAGGGGGAAGAGAAGGCGGCGGAGATTGCTTCCCTGTATGACGCGGAAAACTGGAAAGACTATGCGGTCAAAGTCCATGCGCTGAAAAGTACCTCGCTGACGATTGGCGCGGAAGTGCTTTCAGGGCGCGCGAAGGAGTTGGAACAAGCCGGGAAGAAAGAAGATATTGAGTATATCAGGAAGAATCATCCGGCCCTGATGCAGATGTACCAAGAGGTCTGTGAGAGCATGGCCGGATTATAAGATGCTTATATTATTAGAAGGAAGACAGATGCATATCAGCTGATACTGTCTTTCTGCAAGGCGCCGCCAAAGCCTGGCGAGGGGGGCGACATATTACAGACAGGGAGGAAACACGGCGTGTTCAAAAAATGGCTACAAATCATCTTTGACCATAGGATCAGCCTGCAGGAGCGAATGTTTCGTGTGGTTACAGGCATCAGTATGCTTGCGCTGATATATATACTGCCTATGGGCAGGAATCTCATAAACTGGCTGCTGCTGGTGCCCAGTCTTGTTGCGATGTCAATGATCGTGAAGATCAGTATCCTGAAGGAACGCATTACAACGGGAGCGACCGCCATTTCGGTTTTGCTGCTTCTGCTATTCCCGGTGAGTTTTTTCACGGCAGGCGGGTTTTACAGCGGAATGCCGGAGTGGTTCGTACTTTGTTTCATTTATATCAGTATTACGCTGACAGGGCGGCGTAAGGCTGTATTTTTCGTGCTCTGCACGGCAGAGACATTGCTTTGCTATTACATAGCCTTTTATTTCCCGGCGACTGTGGCAAGGAGTACGCCCAGAACTTCTTTCTTTGGTTCCGCAAACTCTGTGATCATGGTGGGAATGCTGACCAGCGTGCTGCTGATGTTTCTGAACAGGCTTTATGAAGAGGAAAATAAGCTGGCTCAGCAGCAGAAAAAGGAGATCGAGGAACTGAACCGGGCGGAGAATCATTTTTTTTCCAGTATGAGTCACGAGATCCGGACACCTATTAACTCGATCATCGGGCTAAATGAGATTATCCTGCGGGGAGATATCCCGGACGATGTTGCGGAGAACGCAAGGAATATCCAAGGGGCCAGTAAACTGCTGCTTACGTTGATCAACGATATACTGGATCTGTCCAAGATCAAATCTGGAAAAATGGAAATCATCAATGATTCCTATGAAACCGGAGAACTATTTTCAGAAATCGTCAATATGATCTGGATCAAGGCAAAAGAAAAAGGGCTGGAATTTCGGCTTCATGTGGATTCTTCGATTCCGAGCATGCTCTGCGGCGACGCGGTGCGTATCAAGCAGGTGCTGATCAACCTTCTGAACAATGCTGTAAAATATACCAGCGAGGGATCTGTCACGCTTTCCATCCGATGCGAACGTATCGGGCTGAACCGGGTGCGTGTCTGGTATTCTGTGGAGGACACCGGGCAGGGTGTGAAAAAGGAAAACATTCCATATATTTTTAATGCGTTCCGGAGGGTGGATGAGGAAAAAAACCGCCATATCGAAGGAACCGGGCTGGGACTTAGTATTGTGCAGCAGCTTGTGGAACTGATGGACGGTGAGATCAGTGTCAACAGTGTCTATACCAAGGGCTCGAAATTCGTCGTGATGCTGGAACAGGATATCATTGATGACAATGCGCTGGGAACATTTACGCTTGCTTCCCGTATGAAGGCTCATGAGGGGGAGCAGTATAAGCAGAGTTTCGAGGCGCCAGATGCGCACATCCTTGTGGTGGATGATAATGAGATGAATCTGGTCGTGGTGCGCAAGCTGCTTTCCGAGACAAAGATTCAGATTGATACGGTGACAAGCGGTGAAGAATGTCTGAATCGGACCCTGGAACAGTATTATGATGGAATCCTGATGGACCACCTGATGCCGGAAATGGATGGAATCCAGTGCTTTCATGCGCTGCGCAGCCAGCCGGGAGGCTTATGCCAGGAGGTGCCCGTGATCGCGCTGACTGCCAATGCGGGCAGTGACAACCAGCTGCTCTACCGGAAAGAGGGATTCAGCGGTTATCTGGCAAAGCCGGTCAGCGGTGCACTTCTGGAGGCGGCAGTCATGAGCATCCTGCCAAAGGAACTGGTAAAGCTGAGTGAGGATACCAGCCAGTCTGAGATCGGAAAGGACGTGCTGATCTTCGAACAGGCGAAACGTCTTTCTATTATGATCACAACGGACAGCGTATGCGACCTTCCGGAATCTCTGAAAAAAAGGTACCGTATATCTGTCTGCCCCTACTATGTGTGCACGGATGAGGGACGTTTTCTGGATGAAGAGGAACTGAAGGCAGATGAATTACTGCTGCACATTGCAGAGGGGTGGAGCGGTTACTCACAGCCTCCGGAGGTGGAGGATTACGAACAGTTTTTTGCAGAGAAGCTGACCGAAGCCCAGAATGTGATTCATATCACCATGGCAAAGCATGTAAGCGAGGGTTACAATAATGCGACGGAGGCTGCCAAATCCTTTGAAAATGTTACGGTGATCGACTCCGGACACCTGTCCAGCAGCATGGGCCTGATCGTGCTGTTTGCAATCTCAATGGCTGAGAACCATGCTTCGAAGACAGAGATCGTGGAATCTGTGAAACGGCTTAGGAATCATGTTTCCTCTACATTTATTATTGACAGTACGCATATGATGTGCCAGGCAGGGCGGATATCCAAACGAGTTCAGGTCCTCTGCGACGCATTGCTGCTGCATCCTCTCATTATGCTGCGGAAGAGCCGTATGGTCGTGAGAGGCTTGACGATGGGAGACTTTACGCATGTCGCGAAAAGCTATGTACGAAGGGTACTTATAGATTCCAGGAATATTGACCGGCGTATTCTGTTTATTACCTATGCCGGAATGGATGAAGAGAAGCTTCGATATATACAGGATGTGGTAAATCAGTATTGTCCTTTTGAAAAGGTGTATATGCAGAAGGCATCCTCTGCGGTAGCCAGCAACTGCGGCCCCGGTTCGTTCGGTCTGCTGTTTATGAGGAAGAATGAAGCGGTGAACGCATTCCCACAGGAATCCGTGGCGGATGAGGTGGAGATACAATGATATTTTATATACCGTGAACCTTTCATTTTTATGATGGGCTCACGGTATTTTTGGAACGCCTCTACTCCCCTGAGATGAATCGTATCATTTTATTAATCATCTGGAACACGATTAGTCACACAATCCCAAAGTTGTTCATAATCATTAAGTTTTTTATTTTCTGCCCCCATAATTGCATGTTTTATATATGTTTGCCCATCTATATACTGCCTAATTGCTTCAAATAAATCTATTTTTCCTGGTATTCATACAATGCAATATGAAATTTCCTCTCCTTCCACATATTCTTCGGCAAGTAATGGGCAATAACTTAATAATAATTCTTTTCCTATACAAATAGCATCTTCATAACAATCAACAAGATTTTTATTGAAGATTCCAATAGACCCACCCTCAAAATTAGGCTTAATGACAACAGGAAATATATCCCAGATCATACAGATAGTACAACATCATTTGTATGAATTGAAATATTATCAAGAAATTCTTCAGGTGAATTATAATGAGTTAAAACAGGAGCGTTTTTTTAAATTGCATTGAACATAGGAATGAAATAACTATCCCTTGTTACAGTTCACGGCCTAACCGGCCGCGAACTGTAACGCATCCAGCCCATTAAAAAGTCGCCTGACGGCGAGGGGCTGGATGTATGCAACCGCTATTTTACCGGCCGGATGCCTTGCAGCAAGGTGCAAGGCACCGTGAACAGTAACTATCCCTTCGTTGTCTATATTCTATCAAAATTCCCATATTGTGGAATGTGGTCATCTATGATAAAATAACAATGTGACGTTGGGTACTATACAGGCAAAAGGATCCTTTGGAATGACAGGAAGGTTTTTTTGTCTGTTTTTTATATACATAAATTATGAATGGATTTACTTTTGGCAGGGAGGTCGTTGTGGAACAAAATCAAGATTTATCAAGATACCAGAACAGGAAGATCGCACATCTGGAATTGCCGGAAGCGGGAGGCATTGTACGAAAAATAGAAGAGAGCCTTTATGCAGACTCGTTTACGGGGAATCTTATTTTTATGGTGCCGTTCCCTCTTACTCCATGCAGGAATTTGGATCTGCGGCTGCTCTTGTCCTATCATTCCGGTGGGGAAAACGGCGTTTTCGGAAGGGGTTTTTCTCTGGATATCCCCTATATCACAAGAAAAAATGACCGGGGCATCCCGTGTTATGATGCAACGGATATTTTTCTTTCCACAGAGTATGGGGAGCTGGTGAAAGCAGAAGATTGCGGAGAGGACGGAGAGCGCAGGTCTGTGTATTGCGCAAGACATGAGTACGCATTTTCTGAAATCTGTCTGATACAGGAAGGGGATAACTCTTATTTTCGTATTCGGGAGCAGGATCATACGGTGAAATATTACGGCAGGAGCCAGGAAAGCCGGATAGATCATCCCCAGCAGCCGGGAAATACTTTTTGCTGGTTTCTTACGGAGTCGGAAGACCGCTGGGGCAATAAAGTAAGATACTACTATGACCAGGGAGAGGGGAACTGCTATATCCGCCGGATTGATTACGGAAATTATCAAAATGCTATGGGGGAAGAGGATTGGTGCTTCAGTGCAGCATTTTCATATGAAGAAAACCGGAAGGATTGTTGCCGGAATTATCGAAGCGGTTTTCTTTGCCGGACTGACCGGCTTTGTACACAGATATCCATGATTCACAGATTCGAGGGGGAACAGACTGTCCGAATGATGGAATTCTCATATGACAGGACGGGAATTGCTCTTCTTCGGGAAATCCGTCTCACCGGGATCCGGAAGGAAGGGGAAAGAGAGCTTACGGAAGAATATCCTCCGATCTCACTGTTTTATCGCGGGAGTGCATCCTGGAATCCGGTCTGTACCCGGCTTTTTCTGGACGGAACGGCTATGCACGCGAATCTGGAGCAGGCATCCTTTATTGACCTGTATGGAGATGGACTTACCGGGATCTTAGGCTGGCGGGACGGCGCGCCTGTTTATTTTCAGCCGGAGGGGAACGGTCATTATAGAAAAAGAGAGATGCCGGATTGTTTTCCGACAGAGATGAGAGAAATATACCAGACATGCCGCCCGGTCAGCCTGGAGGGGAACGGAGCCTATGATTTTGTGGTACTGGAGCCAGGGCATGCTGGTTATTATGCGCAGGAAAACGGACGCTTCCAGCCGTTTGTGAGCTTTGCATCGGCGCCGGTCCTAACGGATGGACAGCATACATTCTGGGCAGATACCCAGGGCGACCGGAAGCAGCATTTGTTTACAATCGACGGAGAGACTGGTTATTACTATCCTTCCCTTGGAAGAAAAGGGTTTGCACCGCCGCTGCACTGCCGTCTTCCGGCAGGATTTACGGTTGGCAGAACGGACGGGGTAGAACAGAAAGAACTGTTTGCGGATGTATTCGACGACGGATTGCAGCACCGGATTCGAGTGGAAAATGGGCAGGTCACCTGCTGGCCCTGTATGGGGTATGGGGTCTATGGAGAGGCCGTCATATTGGAAGGAGCACCGGGGTTTGCGGATTTTGATGCAAGATGTGTATATTTTGCAGATTTAGACGGTACAGGAGCAGAGGACTATCTTTACCTGTATCGGGATGGAATAAAGATCTACAGGAATCTGGGAGGAACCTTTGAACAGGAAGGGCGCGCGATTTCCCTGCCGGTGTGTGCCGTACCGGAAGATACGGTATATTTTACAGATTTGGACGGGACGGGCTGCCAGTCTCTGATTCTGATGAAAGCAGAGACGCATGAGATTTATTCCGTTCATTTCTGTGCGGGAGAGAAGCCCGGCCTGTTAACCGGTATGGATACGAATATGGGAAAGTTCTGTGAAATTACTTACCGTACTCTGGCAGACCGGTTTTTGGAAGAACGGAAAAAAGGGCTTGTATGGAAAAACCGTCCCTGGCTGTCAGTGCAGACTGTAGACTCTATCTGCTGCCATGACAGGATCACCGGCCGAAGGCAGATTTATGAATATACTGGCCGTGAAGCATGGTATGACCTGGACGAAGCGGTATTTGGGGGCTTCGGTGAAATGGAGATACGGAGCTGGGAAGAATGGGAAGAAGACGGCGGGAATGAAGACCTGAAAGAGAAAGAACCTGGGAGCAGGGAGGCATATATAGAAGGAAGCTGCCGGAAATGCTGGAATTACATTCCGGGACAGACGTCTCTTACGTATCCCGGCAGGCCAGATTTTATAGCGCCTGTCTGGGAAGATATGTCCGGCGGTATTTCACAGGAGGCGGAAAAGGCACTGACAGGGGTGACGCTCAGGGAAGAACTGTATGGCTTTTGGCCTCTGGAAGAATTTACGGATGAAAAAAAACGGCATCAGATCACACAATATGGCTATGAAGTCCGGGAACTGCATCCGCCGCAGCCGGGCTGCCGGGGAAGATACTTCGGGGTACGGCGGGAAGCACTTCACTTCTTATGTGAGGGCGGCAGCGCGGAGGATGCCAGAGTTTTCCAGGAAGTGGAATGGGATCGTGACGAATACGGATATGCGCGCATGTCCGCTTTGGTCTGGTACCGTAGGAAACGGCCCAGAAGCAAAGAACAGGAAGAGACGCGTATGCTGGTGACAGAGCGGTCTTTCTGCCACCAGAAGGGCGGCGCCTATCTGCTGGGGACACTGCTGTCCGAGAAGGAAAAAGAGATCCGCTGCCGGGAGGGACTGCTTTCTTTTGCGGAATTGTGCAGATTTGTAAAGCAGGCAGAAAAAACATACTGCCGCCGGGAAGAATTTTTGTATTGGGATAATGACCAAAAGGATTGCCTTTTTCCAGGACAGGCAGGGGAACTGGCGCTGCTCCATCACAGCCGCTTGTTTGCATTTCCCACTGGATCGCTGACAGAGCTGTGGGATGAGATCACGGAAGAAAAAGAACGGGAACTGGGTCGGGCTGCCGGACTGGTGCAGGACGAAGAGGGCTGGTGGTGTGTAAGCCCTGTGACTGTTTATCTGCACAGAGACGGACATTATCTGCCGGAAATGCTGACCAGTCTGGAAAAATCAGACGAAAGCTATTTTTGCACCAGGGCCGCCTACGATCCTTACCATCTGTTTGCTGTAACAGAGGATACGTATGTGGAAGAACAGGTGTGGAACCGAGTACAGGCAGAGCCGGATTATCAGGCTATGCAGTACTGGAAGACAGAAGACTGGAACGGAAATTTCCGGGAGGCAGTCTATACGCCTCTGGGGGATCTGGCGGCAGTGTCGGGATATGGGAGTGAACAGGGAGAGCCTGCCGGGGACCGGCCCGTCCGGGAATATGTATGGAACAGTGAACTCACGTGGGAAGAGGCGTGCAGGAGGCCTGACCTTCTGCTACAGGGGGCATCCGCAAGTTATCTGACGGATTGGACGGCATGGAAGCGGGAGAAAAAACCGGTATGCCGTGCAGAGGCTGAGGCTATGCAGTATGCAGATGTCCTGGAAAACGCAGGGGCTCCGCGCCGGTCTATGCTGCGGATTCACTTTTTCGATGGAAATCTGCGGCCTATTGAGACTCAGGCCAGAGATGGGAAGAAATGGATCTCCTGCGGCCGGGTGAGGTATAGTTTCGACGGGGAACAGATTTTACTGTATGCTCCGGACAGGATAGAGAAAGCCGGATTTTCAGGACAAAAGGCCGCTCGGATCAGGGAAGAGTTATGGTATGACGTACAAGGCAGAACTGTGAAACAGCGCAGGCCGAAAGGGGAAGACCCTTCCCGGAAGAAAATCTGCACGATCTTCAAAAAATCAGAATATTTTGCGTGGCAGGAACTGCACTATGATGAAAATGATACGGTCAGCGATTCGGAATATGGCAGGGCCTGGGAAGGACACCGTCCGGCAGACGCATGGGAGGAAGCCTGTTTCCATGTTCTGGAAAGAAGCCGGGGTTTTTATGATACTCCTGTCTGCAAATGGTATGACAGTATGGGAAGGCCCGTGAGAGAGATTGTAGAACAGGAAGGCGGTACTGGCTATGCGATCTCAGAATCGGACATTTACGGGCGCATCATCAAGATGAGCGACCCAAGGCTGGAGGCATCCGGAAAAGAAAACCTGTGCGTGTACCGGAACAATACGGGAAATGCCGTCCGGTATGAAAGTGCGGATGCCGGAACCCGCTTTTTCCTATATAATAGCTGCGGCAATCTCGTTTTTTCTGCGGATCAGGCAGGACACAGGGTACATTTTAAGTATGATGCCCTGCAGCGTCTGACCGAGGAGCGGGTTGAGGATGCAGGTTGGACAAAAAGGATTTTTTATGGAGATGGGATTACGGATGCCAAAAAGGATAACCGGGTCGGACAGCCGGTGAAAATTTTGGACCAGGCCGGCGAAGAAATTTATGGCGGCTTTACTATGGCCGGGAAGGTATTGAAAAAAGGAAGGCGGTTTTGGAAGGATTATTCTGCGGATACGGCCGAACATGCCGGGATCGGCGGACTGGAGCAGGAAATCTGGACAGAAGAGATCCGATATAACAGCCTGGGGATGCCTGTTGTCAGGCAGATGCCGGATGGATCCCGGATCTTCTGGCAGTATGATGACCTGGGAAGGGTCTCCGCCGTGGAATGTGAGAAGCGGGGAGAAAAAAAGCAAGATGTCTGGAAACATATTTCCTATGATGCTGACGGACGGATGAGGGAAACAGAGTATGGAAACGGCGTGAAGCTGAGAGTGGAGACACGGGACGCTTCCGGGGAACTGTATGCCGTCTCCGCAGCCGGGCCTTCCAGGCAAATGCTGCTGGATTACCGATATTTCTGTGATATGGCAGGAAATGTGTCGGTGATCTGTGAAAACGGGGAACAGGAAACTCTTTGGGAGTACGTTTATGATGCATTTTACCAGCTTACGGGCTGTATGGGGCGTGAGGAAAACGAAAAGGGAGAGCTGGAGCGTTACAGAGAGCAGTTTCGTTATGATGGAAGCGGAAACCTCATTTCCATTTATCATGAGTCGCCGTCCTCACAGTATGAACAGAACTATCCGGTCTGTGAAGACAGCAGCCGGCTGTGCGGTGAACAGAACGTTTATAATGAAAACGGCGAGCTGTTGGAGAACGGAGCATTTCGAAAACTCTGCTGGGATCATGAGGGAAATCTGAGAGAAGTAATGGGAAGGACAGAGGGGAAGACGCAGACGGCAGAGTATTACTGCTACGACCATACCGGGATGCGTGTCCGCAGAGTGACAAGGCTGGAAAACGGCGGAGTGGAGGAGAAACGGTATCTTGATGGCTATGAAGTAAAAACGGCTTTTTCCGCTCTGGGTGATCCATGTTATCACCGGAAAACCATCCATATCCAGGGAAGCGCTATGGCGGAAGTACATTTTGACTGCTGGGATTCTGATGACAGCGGGCGAGAGATCAAGGTGCACCAGGGCTGGAAAGAAACCTGGTGTGTGGACGACCACCGCCGTTCCGTGGTGCTGGAGCTGGATGAAAATGGGGATGAGATCTCCAGGGAAGAATATGGTGCGTTTGGTACAACGGTGGTCTTTCAGCAGAGGGAGGGTCTGGCTGCCGGAAAAGAATATCGGTTCGGCGGAAAAGAAAAGGATGAGTATACGGGGCTGATCTATTTCGGAAGCCGTTATTATGACGGGATTCGCTTTCTGCGTGCAGACGAGATAGATTATCTGTGTACGGACAGATTCACAGGTATAAACCTGTATAGCTATTGCAGGAATAATCCGATGACATATCTGGATCCGGCGGGACATTGTATCCACTATTTTGCTGCGCCGTATTTTCATGAAGAAGCGGAGAACGACAGCAAGGCCCTCAGCAAGTCGCTCAATAGAGAGTATGAGCAAGGGAAAGACCGGAAACTTCCGGTGATCACTCATAAGATATCTAGCGCAGACCAATTTGTAGAGGAATGGAATGCGATGGAGGACAGTCAGGATACGATCGCAGTGATAAGAGCACATGGAAACGGAAACTGTATCCAAATGGGACTTAATGGTGAATTTGTTTTCCTGGGTAAACGGACCAGGGTAGAAAACAAACGGAATGTAAGGGCGGCCATTTTCCTTAGCTGCCATGCGGCTTACATGCAGAATTGGGGAATTGCCGGAAGAATGCTGAAAAAGATCAGTCAGAATGGTATTGTGATCGGAGCAAACGACTTTGTGAAAAAAAATGGTACGAATCCCCAAGGTCCGGGTTACATCACGGAATTTACGAACCACGACAAATGCTCATTCTATGCGATTCGAAAGGACGGGGAGGCTATAAAGGGCAGGAAAATCGGGAATACGATACAGCTTTTTGAGAAAATAAAAGAAATCAGAAGCGGAACGTTAACAGTTGCGAGTACGGTAGAAATGAATGCTCCGGAAAGAGTAACATGGAATGAAAATGTGCCGAGAAATTCGCGGGGCAGGCAAGGTGATCACGTAGCGTACCCTGGGTTGACTGATCTGGCGGCGCAGTGGAGGAGTGCGCATCCCTCACTGCCGCCTATCACGCATTCCACACGGCCGCATATCATGCAGCCTCAGATACGGAATCAAAACCAAGGTATCAGCAGGACGAATCAGATGAGCAGGATGATCAACGGGGCGCAGAGATCAAGGCGTCTATATTGACCAGCGGGAGCGGTATCTTGAGGAAGAACCGGCATGAGATCTGGTCGGACAGGATGGTACTGATTGATGGAAAAAGAACGGATGAAAGAAAGAGAGAGGTATAAATGACAGAAAAGATTGCAGTTCAACAGGAAGAAATGCTGTCCTTAAAGGCGCTTGACCGTCTGCTCCAGACGATCGAGCCCAAAGAGAACTCAGTGGAAGAGCAAAGGGATAAAAAAGAAAACAGAGAAATCAGGGAACCGGAAAAAAATCGAGATCTGCTGCAGAAGAAAAGGCGGTGGAGGGCAGGCCGCCTGCAGGAGCATGGGATCCGGAGTTCCCATCAGATTGCCGCCTTGTCAAAATCAGCATTTGTGCGGAAATACCGGGAATCACTTTCGCTCACAAGAGAAGAGGCGGAAGCGCTTCACAGCAATGCAGAGCGGGTGAGCCATAAGGCATGGCAGCTATATGTAGGACTAAAGACGACCCAGGGATCGGAATACTGCCGACAGCTTCTGGGGAAAGAAACGGGCGGAGATGCAGAAGAATTTTTTGCCGGCATGCCCGGTTATCAGGATATTTTCGGATGTCTGGAAGCTGGAGAAAACGCAGAGCGGTCTATCTTCAGCCCGGCAGCGTATTTTGTGGATCTGATGCGGATCGTAGATAAATATATCACACAGGCATATGCAGGAGAAGAGAACGGGCAGAGAGCACGCCGGATACCGGAAGGATTTTCTTTTCCCGAACGCCGGCCGGATCTTATGAATCTGGTATTGAGCCGGGAAAACATGGAAAAAGAAATTTCCTATGCGTCTTTGGCAGCGAAAAGAATGCTTTCTTTTTTGCTGGCTTCCAGGGGAGAGGAAGAAGCTTCCATTTTTTCCGGCATGGCATCCCTGACATATCCGGCTTGTTTTCCGATATCCCTTCCCCTGGAAGCAGCCGGGATATGGCTGGACAGACAGGGGACCTCCCTGGAAGCCCTCTATGAGGAAACAGGAGCCGGGGAGGGAAAAGCAGAACTTGCAGCCATGAAAGTATCACGGGATTTTCTGGAACTTCTGCTTGGGGAGTGGAGTGAAAAAGAAGAAAAGAATTTTTTTGGCGGCGCAGAGCTGGATTCCCTCCGTTCCCTGCCCGAATTTTTATACAGGACAGGACTCTCGGCACAGGATGCGGAGGATCTGTTTGTATTGGATTTCACAGCAAAAGAGCAAAAAGAAGGACTGGCGGCATCTCTGTTTATCAACCGCAGTGTGACCGGGAAACCGCCTTACATAGAAAACGGAGAGATCATCGGTCTGACCCGGGAAGGATTTGCGGATATCCTGCGTTTTCTGAAGATCTTCCGAATGACAGGGCTGTCTATGAAGCAGACAGACTGGCTGCTCAGACGGGAACAGTGCTGTGCGGAAGCACTTACGGTTACGGCAGAGCATGTGATCGGGATCCGGCAGCTTGTGCGGACTGCTGAGAAGTATAAGATCTCCATAGAGGATATGATCGCTTTTACAGGTCCTATGTGTGTCTATGGCGAAAGCTGCCGGTTTGCGGAAGTATTTTGCTATGCGGAAGAAGGCGGTTATCCGGAAGGAAGCGCCGGCAATCCTGCCTGGTCAGAGATCCCGCCCGTGTGGGAAAGAAGGACAGATCTGCCCCTGAGTATGTGGCTTGCCTCTTGTCTGGAACTTCCGGTTCCGGATCTGTTTATCCTTGCGGACGCTCTGTTTGAAGAGGAAGAGAGAATCGAACTGGATCAGGAGCGCCTGGCATGTCTCTATCGGCATAGGACTCTGGCGAAATATCTGGGAGCAGGGATAGAGGAATATCTGATCTGGCTTTTCATCCTTGGTTTTGGGATTAGGGAAAAGCAGGTATTTACGGCGCAGGAGATCTCCCAGCTGATGGAGAAAAAGGCATTGGCGGGCATGAACGGTTATCAGGCGGATTATCTGATCAACCACCGCAATACTCCATATTGTACAGATTTATTTACCGAAGAATCTGCGGAAGAACTGCAAAAGAGCATAGGGCTGTTTTCAGAAGAGGCGGAAACAGCGGAGCATGAGGCCGTGACAAAGCTAGCTCTGTTTTTTCAAAGAAATGAAGAAACACTTTCTGCTGCCAAAGGTTTTCTGCCGGAGATTCCAGAAGTACTGAAAGGATACATCCAAAACTGGTATGATGTATGGAAATCCCAGGAAGGGGAAATAGAAAAGTCCTGCCGGTCCTACAGGGCAGAGATCCTGGCTGCTTTTTCCAAAGGGATTCGGGCGCAGGAATTGGGGATTGCTCCGGAGATTCTGGAATTTGCCGCAGAATGGCCTGGGGCATTCGGTTTGAAAAGCCTGACGGCTCTAAATCTGGACGGTATCTGCAGCATGCAGTTGGCCTCCGGCGGACAAAATAAGTACGGTACGTTGTATAAGAAAGCTGCTGCCTGCTTTGACAGAGAGGACGGACAATTTTCTTCCGGAAAATTTGCGGAAGCGGTGGGGGCAGCAAAAGACCAGGTGGAAGATTTTCTGACACTGATGGGTCGGAAGGACGGAGAATATCCAATCCAGTACCTGCATCGGTTCCTGGCGGCCTGGAAACAGAAGGAACAGCTTGGGTTAAGCAGCGGAGGGCTTGCTGAACTGCTCTCCATCCAGGACTGGGATTATGAAGCGGCGGAACGGATCGCAAAAGGATTGGCTGTTATGGACGGAAAAGAGATCCGGGAATTAAAAAGGAGAACGCTTCTTTCGCTGGTCACAGACCGGTTGCACCGGATAAACCCGGCGGTACGGGAAGCCGATCAGGTGTACGGATATCTGCTAATGGATGTTTCTATGGAAGAGTCCGTAAGTATTTCACCGGTGCGGGAAGGAATCAATGCGCTCCAGCTTTATCTGCAGCGCTGCCGTATGGGGCTGGAGCCCGGGATCAGAGAAATCGGGATTCCGGATTCCTGGTGGCAGTGGCTTATGGATTACAGGCAGTGGGAAGCGAACCGCCGGATCTTTGTGTATCCGGAAAACTATCTGCTTCCGGAGCTACGTATGACCAAAACCTCTTTATTTCGAGAGATGGAAACCGCCTTAAAACAGGCAAAGCCTGAGAAAGGCTATGTGGAAGGCGAGTATCTGAATTATCTGGAAAAATATGAATCTCTTGTGAAACTGAAGCCCTGTGCGGCATACCGTACCCTGGTGGATGGAATAGATGAGCTCTATCTTTTCGGAAAGACAAGGGAAGAGCCTGTGGAATATTATTACTGCAGCAGTATGGATGAGGAGGCTTTCGGGGAATGGAAGAAGATTGGGATCCGGATCAATGCGGAGTTTATCACGCCGGTTTACGTGTTCCACAAGCTGTATCTGTTCTGGGTGGAAAGAAAGCAGGGGATACGGCCGGATCTGGAAATGAAAGAACAGGAATTGAAATCCGGAGAACAGCAGACACAGAGGATTTCGATATACTATACTTTTTTAAATCTGCGCGGGGAATGGAGCACACCTCAGACACTCATAAAAGATCAGCTGGTACTCTATCAGAAACCCGGTAAAAAGCTGGACAAGGCATTTTCAGATTCCTTCCATATGGAAGATCAAAGCTGGAATCGGCTTTTGGCACTGCGTCTCGGGGAAGAAAATTTCCGGGAGGATCAGAATATTTTCCTGTCCGGACTGCGGGAGGGAGAGGAACGCCTCCTTCTCATGCTGGGGGGATTTACATACCATGCTGAGATTCCGAAAGGGAGTCCGGAAGAGGCTGCCGCGGACACGGAAGAAAGTGAGGACGGGCAGCACTATCAGGCACGGATGGCGCGGATGAAGAACCACCTGCATATCAAGCATGAACTGGGGGAAACAGGACACTATTTAAACGGCATCGTCCGGCTCCTGAATGAGGATATGGAGGAGGTCTCCCTGGCAGAGGGGGAGCCCTATTATCTGTTTGACTCTTATGAGGCAGGAATGCCGGGGATCACGGCTGCAGTAGACTCCCTGACAGGGCAGGTGGGGATCCGATACTGCGGGGATATCCTGAAACGTGCGCTGAAAGCGGATCAGGAGGTCCTGCCGGAAGAAAAAAAGCCGGAGATCCAGATTTCATCCGGGATCCTGGAATCCTATACGATTTCAAAAACAGCAGCGGACAAGATATACAAGCTGCTGGAGGAGCGGGGAATCGTGGAGGACGGCAGAGCAAATGAAGAGCGGCTGCTTTGGATGGATCTATACTCCCTGGCAAAAGCAGATTATGAGGCAAAAAATGCCTGTATGACACCTGCCAGTTTCCTGGAGGTACGGGATACTCTGCTAAGCGCTCTGGGAAGTGTCCGGCTGTTTCAGAGGAATGGGGGCTTTACTGTGATACCTGTTACAAATCAGCCGGGGGCGTTTCTCTGTGACTGCAAAGAAGAAAGTTTTTTGATACAGCCGGAAAAAGAGGATCTGCAGTATTCTCTTTTAGACAGGAGTCTGAGAGTCCGCAGACCCAAATTTACCTATGTGGATCTTTTTGATCTGGAATTAAAATCAACGACTTGTGACAGTATCATAGAAAAACTGAGGTCAGAAGGGATTTTAGATAAAAAAGGCTATCTTACGTCGGATGATATGGGGGAAACGGAATTTTTTTCAAGATTACAGGAATTTTTTCAGAATAAGGGGGTGACGGAGGAAAAACAGCGCCTATTGTACCAGAAATTGTTCCAAAGGCAGATCGTGACAAGCGAGATGTTCTGCGGAGCGAATATCCCGCCTGAAAAGTCCAGCCTGATTTTTCAGGAGCTGACCGGATGCGAAAGAAATGAGCTGTTCCGGCTTGATGTAAAAGCAGCCAGGGAAAAACGGCCGGGAGAAGCGCTTGCGCCATTTTGTGAAGAGCTGCCGCCGGATACGCTCAAGGATATTTACACTTCTTATCTGCATGCCCCGTCTTCGGTTTCATTGCGCTATGTGAATACCCTGAGCAGGACTGACGGGCCTTTGCTTTGGGACTGCCGTTTCCGCGTCATGCGTCTGACCAACGCATCGATCGGGCGGATGAAGCAGAAAGTCTGTCAGGGCGGTATCGACAGGCTTTTGGCGCCGGATGTCCAGGATGCTCCCGTGGTGCCGGTTCTGCCTTTTGACCGGTATTGCCCTGATGAGAAGCATCTGGTCTGGCCGGAGGCAGTGGACGGTGTACAGGTGGATTTCGACGGACTGTACCGGGAGTATAACTGGGAATTGTTTTACCATATTCCTATGCTGATCGTGGAAAATCTAAAAGACAGCCAGAAGAATGAGGAAGCGAAAAAATGGATGGAATATATCTTTGCGCCGGGGCGGAAAGAAGACGAGCTTGCTCCGGACTGCTTTGCCCGTCTCGCGCCAAAGGGATATTTTACAAAGGAAGAGTCGGTAAATGTCTATGCCATTCTGTCTGATACAAAATCAGGAATCCTGAAAGGAGGCAGAGTGGTCTATGGATTCGGCGGTATCATAGATGAAAAGATCAAAGAGAAGCTGTACAAAGTATGGAACGGTGATGAGGATCAGAAAAAGGAGAAGCTGCTGGCCGTCCGCAATATCCTGCTCAATGCCTCAATGGCTTCACCGAACTGCGGCTGTTGGAATTTCCGGCCATTCCGGCATCGGAAACTGGAAGATCTGCTGGAAGACCTGAAGGACGGTTCCTCTGCCATGCGCGTATATAACGATGATCCGTTCCATCCCCATGCGGTAGCGGGACTGCGGATCGGCGCCTATGAAAAGTATACGGTCATGGAATACATCCGGAACCTCATCGAATGGGGGGACCGCGAGTTCTGCCGGTATACTTGGGAATCTCTGACCCAGGCAGCCAACCTGTATGTCATGGCGCAGGGGCTTCTTGGAAAACGACCTGTAAAGAAGAAACCGAAAGATTTTACAGACCGGAGTTTTGCCGAGATCAAGAAGGTATATGAGGAAAAAATACCGCAGTTTCTGCTCTATCTGGAGTGCGCGCTCAAGCCGGAAGAAAAGGAGGCTGTCGGAAATATCGGGGAAGGGTTCCTGCCGGATCTCTATTTCAGGATTCCGGAGAATGAAGAGCTGATACAGCTTTGGGACACGGTGGAGGACCGGCTGTTCAAGCTCCGGCATTCCATGGATATTACCGGTACGGTCCGTGCCGTGAGTCTTTACGGCACGCCTGTCAATCCGCTGCGTGCAGCTATGGCAGGGGCATTTTCCAACGAGACCGGAGCATTACCGCAGGCAGCGTTTATGGGGCAGAACCTGTATCGGTTTTCTTATCTGTATGAGCAGGCTGTCCGACTGGCGGAGCATTTGATCCAGCTGGGATACTCCCTACTCTCCGTTCTGGAAAAATATGACTCCGAAGGACTCAGGATGCTGCTGGAGACACAGGAGGAGACCCTGCTGCAAGATGGGCTGGCGGTCAGGGAAGGGCAGGTCAGGGAACTGGAACAGGCCCGGAAATCGTTGGATGCCGCATTGGAAAGCGCAAAGAGCCGGGGAAAATATTATGAATCCCAGGTCAGCAGTTTCATGTCGGCCGGGGAAATCGCGGGGTATACGCTTTCCGTTGCGGCTACGGCAGCTACAACTGCTGCTGGTGTCCTTAAAACAACGGCAGGAGTGGCAAGGCTGCTGCCTCAGGTGGGCAGCCCCTTTGCCATGAAATACGGCGGGGTAGAGGTGGGCTCTTCGGCGGAGACCTTTGCCAATGCGCTGGAAACCGATGGCAACGCTTTGCGGATGGCGGCAGACTGCGCAAATGTGATGGCGGAATATCAGCGGCGCAGAGAGGAATGGAAGCTCCAGAAGATGGTAGCAGACTATGATGTACAATCCCTTCAGGCTCAGCTTGAGCAGATTGACGAGCAAACAAAAATGGCCGAAAAGGAAGTGGAGATACAGAAACGCATTATCGTACAGAAACAGGAACTTGCTCAATATTACCAGAAGCGGTTTACAGGGGAAGAATTATATCTCTGGATGAGCGGAAAACTGAAAGGGACGATGTTCCAAAGCTATCAGACTGCGCTGGAGCTTGCACGGAAAGCGCAGGCAGCCTGCCAGTCGGAATGCAGTTCTGACAGGGAGTTTTTAAACTTCCCTTGTTGGGATACTGACCGGTGCGGCATCTTGTCGGGAGAAAGTCTGCTTGCTTCCCTGCATCAGATGAACAATGCGTATTTGAGTGGCCGCAAGAGGGCGCTTGAGGCAGAAAAGGATATCTCCCTGCTGAGAGAGTGTCCGGAGGCATTTTTTATGCTCCGCAGTACAGGAGAATGCCGTTTTAATCTGACAGAGGAAATGTTTGCATATGATTATCCGGGGATGTATCTGAGGAAGATCAAGTCTGTTTCCCTTACAGTCCCGGCGCTTCTGGCGCCGTACCAGACTCTGTGCGCTACTCTGGTACAGGAGAAAAATTATGTTTGTGAAAAACCAGGAAATGAAGAGGCGGAACGGTTTCTGTTCGATTGCCACAAAAACCCGGAAAGCCCTCCGGCAGGGGTGAAGAAGGATTACCTGGCGGGACAGAAGATTGCGGTTTCCAGAGGAAACGGTGATATGGGGATACTGGATTTCGGAGGAATCCGGGAGACTTGCCTGCCGTTCGAAGGAACAGGGGTTGTTTCCAGCTGGCAGCTTCGCATGCCGAAACAAAGCAATCTGTTTTCCTATGAGTCGATCTCGGATATTATCATCCATATCCAGTATACCGGCTATGAAGATCGCAGGCAGGAGGAGTTAGTGACCTCGCTTTTGGCGGAATATTATCCGAGAAGGAGCGGCTTTTGCCTGAACTTAAAGCAATTTTACGGCTTTGCGTGGAAACAGTTTCTGCAGGGTACGGAAAGCACGGAACAAGACAGAGAACACAGGATGAGATTTTCTATCTCATTTCCGGAGTATTTTTTCCTGGAGGGCGGTGTGATCAAAGGTGCGCTGCTGTACCTGTCTGCGGAGATCGATCTGCCGGAATCCTATCAGATTTTTACGATCTCGGCACCGGGGCATCAAACGGCGATACTCGATATGCATAAAGAACTGGGGGCATGTGAACTGAATGATATAGGAAAAGAAGAAGCCGCCGGGGAATGGGAGATTTCTCTGGACATGAGGAAGCTGAAAGAGGATTCCGTGCTGGCAGGTCTGCTGGATGGGAAAAGCCTGTCAGAGGAAAAATTTCTAAATATGGAACTGTTCATTTACAGTGAAAGGAGGATGAAATGAAAGAAGAACGCCGGGAAGTATCCTGGGCAGGGGATGGAACAGAAGAAAAGCCCTATGAGATCAAAACAAAAGTGGACTTGGTGAATTTATGTCAATATGTAGAAAAGGAGGACTGCGAAGGAAAATTCTTCCGGCAGGAAGCAGGTATCGATCTATCAGAAGATCTGGTCGGGAAAGACGGCGCCTGGAATCCAATCGGGGATATGGAGCATCCATTCAACGGTACATATATCGGCCGGGGGAGTGATGGCAAACGGCATAAGATCCGGAATCTTTCGATCGTACTGCAGGCAGGGGCTACCATGTACTGTGGGCTGTTCGGATATCTGGGGACGAAAGCAGTTGTCCGGGGGCTATGGATCGAAAAAGCAACTCTGGATATCTGTATTTCAAATGCAAGGGTTGGTGTGATCGCAGGAGTGAATCATGGTGAAATCTGCGATTGCTGTGTTTCCATAGATAAGCTGAGAGTAAAGGACGGGAGCAGTGCGGGAGGGATTGCTGGGATTCATGAAACGGGAAGCATCAAAGACTGCTTTGTTTCCGGGGATCTGCAAGGAGAAGGCGCAACAGGCGCGATCGGCGGAATTGCCGGGCAGAACGAGGCAGAGATCGCATCCTGTTATTATAATGGGATGCTGATTGGAGAGCCAGTATCCTATATCGGCGGGATTGCCGGGAATTTTGGTGATAAAGGAAAGGATAACGCTGATTCCGGGATCTCTTTCTGCTATAGCCTTGCCAGGATCCAGGGGGAGAAGGATCATATCGGAGGAATCTGCGGAATGGAGATTCCCACCAAAGCTGAACATTGTCATTACCTGAAAAGCTATGTGAATAATGGAAATGCTGTAGGAACGGGAAAAGATCTGCAGGAGATGTTGGAAGAAACATTTCTGAAGGAATTGAACGGACAGGAGGTGAATAGATTTTTCAGGCCGGAAGGGCAAAAGATGGAAGAAAAAACTTATGAGTTTACACCGGCGCTTTCTGTATTTCAAATTGATGCCGAGCAGAAAGAGATGCTGTCTCTTTTGCAGGAAAGCGCATCTGCCGTGGATCTGGAAACATTAAAGATTGTTATGACAGAAGAGTCAGATGAACAGGCAGATTTTTCATGGAAGATCAGGAATGCGTCAATGTGTACCCTGCAATTGGGAGAGAAAACATATCCATTGGCTACGGAAGTCGAGAAATCGCGTCAGACGGTTGGAGACGGTGATGATATCACAGGGAATCTGAAAATAAAAAATCCGTATATGAAACGTGAGGTCATCCAGGGATTTTGCCAGAGAAAACCAGTGTATATCGGTTCATTTACTGTGGAACGTAATCTTTCAAAGATACAGAAAATTGTTGGCGATATAGGGGATGGTTTTTTGGATCCGGTCAGATTAACTGGCACAGACGAGGCGGAAGATTACCAGGTTTCGTATAAAACTCCGCCTTCGCCGCCGGTACACAAATATGAATATACCTGTAAATGGGAAGTGAAACGGGCGAAAAAAGATGGAATCACGATTTCGAGCGGCAGCAGGACCTATTCTGGTTTATCTCCAGATAAAGGAACTTATGACTATGACAGCGACAGCGACAGCGCAACGCTGACAGCTGTCGGGGAGGGCGGCGAAAAAAGGACGAAGACGGACCGTGCAAAGTGTAAATTTTTAACTGACGGGGAGGAGCGAATATGAAATATCAATTAAAGAACTGTTCCTGGGATTTGACGCAGAAATGCAATCTGCAATGCCGGCATTGTTCAGAGGCCGAACAGGAAAAGCATAAGGATCTGACCAGGGACGAGGCGCTTGATCTTGTCTCACAGATTATAGAGGCTGGGACGGAGCGGGTGATCTTTACCGGTGGGGAGCCGTTTTTGCGTGAGGACTGGGAAGAGCTGGCGTCTGCGTTGACGCGGGCAAATGTGGAAGTAACTGCGATCACGAATGGGACGCTGTTGGACGAAGATACCGTAAGAAGGATCAAACAGGCAGGGATAGGCAGTATTGGAATCAGTATAGACGGGATAGAGGAGACGCATGATCTGATCCGTGGGGAAGGATGCTTTCGGCTTGCCATGCAGGCATTTGGGTATTTGAAAAAATACGGGATCTATTGCAGCGCGATCACAACGGTCATGAAAGAAAATTTAAGGGAACTGCCTGAGATCAAGGCGGAATTGACGGCGAACTGTGTGGACGCATGGCAGATACAGCCTGGCATCCCGATAGGGCGTTTAAAGCAGAACGCCGGGTCGATGATCGAACCGGAGGATATGGAAAAACTGCTGGATTTCTGCTGTGAAGCAGCGGACGGCTCTATCCTGATCTACCCGGCAGATTCCATCGGATATTATTCGCGGAAAGAAACAGCGCTGCGTGGCTTTTTAGTACCGGATGGGAAGACTCCGGTTTGGAAGGGATGTAAGGCAGGAATTTCCTCCATGACGATCCGGAATGACGGAAATGTGGTCGGTGCTTCTATGTGCATTCCGAATAAATGTGAAGGGAATATCAAAGAAAGGCGCCTGAAAGAAATATGGGAAGATGAAGATGTATTTGCCTGGAACAGGAAGTTTGACTGCAGCCGTCTGAAGGGCTTCTGCGGTGAGTGCCGGTATAAAGAACTCTGCCGCGGGGGCTGTATGGCTATGCGTTTATGGACTGGAGGCAGTATTACATCGGAAAATAAATATTGTTTGTACAGGAATGCTGTGATGCGCAAGAGAATGGAACGCTGCTGAAAGAAGATTATTATAACGACTTTTTTCGAGTTTGGACAACAGAAAATTAACTTCAGTTTTTACGCCGTCTAAAGTATGAGGGATTGATCACACTCAAAGAACTTCTATATCGATGGCATTAAAATAGAAGCCAATGCAAACCGCTATACATGCAAGACAGAGTTTAGACAAAGAGGACAGAGGGAACCGAAAGGAGGCACAAAAGATGGACCAACGGCCACAGAGACATTCAAAAGAAGAATTAACGCAGATCATAAAATCAGAAGCGATTTTTTGAAGGATCGGAGAACCGGATTTGTAAAGACCCCAGGGCGGGAAAACCGCACCCCAGGGTCTGTTTCAGACATGGATTTTGGAATAAGTTTTTGCATGCTGCATTTTGGCCAGAATTCCTGAACAGGCGGAATCCTTCCATTAACCCCTGGAGAGAGCGCGAGCCAGTAACATGGGTACATGAATAAATCCAGAGCGAGATACGCTGAAAAGACAATAACACAATGTTGGTATTCCATATTCATCTGCCAATATACGTTTCTTTTCTACAGCATCTTTCTCAGAAAGCAATTCTTCCAGCATAGATATCAATATGTTTTGAGATTTCTTTATGTCCTCGCTGGAATTATCGTTCTCTCCATTCCGTATATTGACAATAATGCCTTTCATCAGATCTGTATGGTATTGATTTTTCTTATTCCCGAAAACCGTTTTTCTATCTAATCCAATTTCCTCAATGGAATCTTCTGTTTCATCATTATCCATACAAATCCAAATACTTCGGACTTTTTTCAGATTATCAAAATCACTGTGAAAAAATTCCGTCTGCTTCTGTGCTGAGATCATCCTTGCGAGATAAAATATGATCCTGTTCTCCAGATGATATCCTAACTTGCTATGGTCTGATGACCGCTGTGCTTCAAGGTTTATCAGGATTTTTATTTCTGCTTCCTCAATGTATGCTGTGAAACGGATAGCATAATAGATGATTCCCTCTCCGGGAATGTTATCTTCTGTTATGGTTCCTCTTACACGTCCAAGATTGGAAAGCCCTGCATCAACCGGCCTTGTTCCTATTTCGATATCATCGCCGATGCAGCCCATAATATCTTCAATATCCATCTCCCCGGAACTCATCTATTGTATATTTCAAAATACGAGACAATATCTGCTTGTCCGAGAGCAAATATTTTATATTTGTATCATATGCAGAACCCGAGTCATTTGCCGCATTGACTGTCTGCGCTAAATTTGTCTCTATCATTGGCACTCCCCCGCTTCATTTTCTTCATTATATGCGATATAAATGATAAAATCAACTGCTTCTCAACGAGTCCAAGCTTACTTAGATATAATAGGTTGCTATTCA
>Ga0137306_101129_pt1 | contig 29236 bp, 23 predicted proteins | sample Inofroosms_March_FD_97187 | JGI IMG/M metagenome (GOLD analysis project Ga0137306, IMG submission 97187) | Mouse cecal microbial communities from Vienna, Austria - N-Acetylneuraminic and N-Acetylglucosamine D2O microcosms_March | ecosystem: Host-associated > Mammals > Digestive system > Large...
GTTGACCGGAACCATCAGGATATCAATCTGCCCCAGAAGGTTCGTAAGGCCGTCATAGATACAGCAGTCTCCGGCATGGAAAAGGGTGGTATTGCCGAAACACATTTTATAGCCCAGCTCCTTGTAATTCCCATGTTCGTCGGTATGCAACTCTTCATGGGCGGCGGGAACCGGGATCACATCGCATGGCCCCAGACTCAGCTTCTGCCCGGCCGCAGCTCCGATGAGGGAGGAGGCGTCGATCCCGTAAGACTGTATGGTCTCACGGATCGGTTCGGGCACAATAAATTTTGCTTTATTATTGTGGGCCGCAAGGGCATGAAGGGTGTCTGGGTCCGCATGGTCATAATGTCCATGGGTACAGAACACATAGTCTACAAAGTCCAGCTCCTCGGGGCGGACGGGGACATCATATCGGCGTACCCACTTTACCTGATCCGTGGAGCAGTTCCGATCCACATAATCGGACAGGTAGGGGTCAATGAGGTAATACGTATTCTGATATCTGATCAAAAAGCCTTCCTGGCCAAGATAGAATAAAACAATCTGCCTGTCGGAAAGGTGCGTCTGAAAATATTCTTTTTCCATGTAAATCCTCCTTTAAATTGATATTGACGATTATATCACAGCGTGATAAAATGGTCAACAAAGAGATAGAAAAGAATCAGAATTTGAAAATCAGAATTGAAAAGAAAAGGATAAAAAGTATGAAAGCAATCGTATTCAAGGAACCTGGATGTGCAGTACTGACGGAAAAGGAGATTCCCGAACCGCAGCCGGGATTTGTACGGGTCAGGGTAAAGGCAGCGGCCATCTGCGCCACCGATCTGGAGGTGTTGGACGGCAATATCCCGGCCAATTATCCCATCACCCCGGGACACGAGTGGAGCGGGATCGTGGATGCGGCCGGAAGTGAAGAGGACCGCTCTTGGATCGGAAAAAGAGTGGTGGGCAGCAACGATGTAGTCTGCCTGAAATGTGAGGCATGCAGAAGCGGAAACTGGCGGTACTGCAGTGAATTTGAGGAAATCGGATTTAAACGGGATGGCGCGTATGCGGAGTATATTCTGGTTCCGGCCTATGGACTCTGTGAGCTGCCGGAACAGGTCTCCTTTGTCCACGGGGCGCTGTGCGAGCCCCTCGGTGTGGCACTGGGCACCTTGGAAAAAGCAGGGGCGGCCTGCGGAGATACCCTGGTGATCATCGGGGCGGGTTCCATCGGTCTGTGTATCCTTGCGGCGGCGAAAGCCATGGGGATGCGGGAGATTGTGGTGGCGGCTTCCACCAAAAAGCGTCTGGGGATCGCAGAAGAGATGGGGGCAGTTCGAACCATCGCGACGGAGGAACAGGATCTGGTGGAGGAGATGAAGCGGTTTCGGCCGAACGGTTCCCATGTGGTGATCGACGCCACCGGCATGGAACGCTGCATCCAGCAAAGCCTGAAGCTGGCAGGAAAAGGAGGAACAGTGGTCCTTGCCGGTTACGGCAGAGGAAAGACCATGGGCATCCGTATCGATGATATCCACATCAACAACTTGCGCGTGATCGGGGCAGGCAACAACTGGAACCAGCACCAAAAAGCCGTTGACATGATGGCGGAGGGGCTGGTGGATATCGAGCATTTTGCCACCCACAAAATCCGTCTGGAAGATTACGAAAAAGGGCTGGAACTGGCGAGAAAACGTCCGGAAGGTTTTTTGAAGGCGGTGTTTGTGAATGAATAAACCGGATTGCGTACTCGGGATCGACCTGGGCACATCTTCCGTCAAGCTGCTGCTGAAATACCGTGACGGGCGAACCGTCAAGGCCAGGGAAGGCTATGCGGAGCCTGCCCCTCTGGGATGGTGGAGGGCCATAAAAAAGGCGCTGTCCCGCCTGGAGCTGCAGGGGCTTGGGGCGATCGGCCTGTCCTCCCAGGTGGGGACCTATGTGGTGGACAACCGGGAGGTGATCTCCTGGAGCGGAAAAGAGGGTGCAGAGGAACTGGCAGAAATCCGGGAACACTGGAGCAGGGACTTTTTTCTCCAGGAGATTTCCATGCCCCATCCCAACCTGATCTCCTATCCCATCCCCCGGCTGTTGTATATCAAAAGGCATTACCCGGAGGCTGAAAAGGTGTGCCAGCCAAAGGATTTTCTCTGCGAAATGCTGACCGGAAGCTGCGTCACCGACCCCTGGTCCTGGCGGGGACTGACAAAAATACCAGGAGCGCCCTTCATCCAAAGCAGCCGGAAACAGGAAAGCCAGACCGGAGCTTCACTCTTCCATCCCAGCCGTGGTCTGACAGATGTATCCGGTTGTACATACAGCCGAACCTGTCTGGAACGGATCGGATTTCCGCTCTCAAAACTGCCGGAAATGAGATCCCCTCTGGATCTGGCCGGTTTTACAAGGGAAATTCCAATCAAGGGAGGTGTTCTTCCGGCCGGCATTCCGGTTTTCGTCGGAATGAATGATTTTTTTGCATCCCTGTTGGGAATGGGGGTGCTGGAACCCGGAAGCCTGTTTGATATCTCAGGGACAAGCGAGCATCTGGGCATAGTGGAAAAACGCATACACCCGGATACAGAGCTGGTCAGCGGCCCCTACCTGAGCGGAAATGTACACTACGGCGTAACCGCCTCTGGGGGAGCCTCCCTTGCCTACGGAATGGAGCTGTTCGGATATGAAGAGGTACATCCCGCTCAGAACCTGGACAGGAACCCTCCGATTTTTCTCCCATATATAAACGGGGAGCGGGCGCCGATCTGGGATGCAGACGCACGGGGCATGTTTTTCGGCATTCACGAGGACTGCAGAAAAAGCGATATGGCTTATGGAGTTTTGGAAGGAGTGCTTTTCAGTCTCTGGCACATTTATGAATACATGGGGAAGCCTCAGGCCGATTCCATGCGGGTATCCGGCGGGGCGGCATCCAACGCCGTACTGAACCGGATGAAAGCGGAACTCTTCGGCGTCCCTGTCCTGGTACCGAAAGAAACAGAGACCTCGGCCCTGGGCGCCTGTATGACTGCTGCGGTTGGGCTGGGGTGGTTTTCAGATTACCGGGAGGCGGCGGATCGGTTCTGCGCGATTCGGGAGCGCGTCAGCCCCTGCAGGCAGTTTAAGAGGACGCTGGAGCAGAGATTTGCCATTTATAAAGATCTGTATCCCGCCACAAAGAAGCTGCTGGGAGACGGCTTCTGACGTATCAACCCTTTCGTTTTGTCTGATGCCGCAGAGGGCAGTATGTGAGGAAATAAGGGGACGGACAGGGAGAACAGTGAAACAAAAAACAGGAGGAACAGACGATATGAGCTGTGTAATATTCGGAGCGGGAAAGATTGCCAGAGGATTTATCGGACATCTGCTGTATCTGAGCAAAATCCCGTTTACATTTATAGAACGGGAAAAATCACTTGCAGAACTGCTCAATATGCGGGGAAAATATATGGTCAATATTCTGGGACACAGCGAGAAAAACTGTCAGGTCACAGGATTTCAGGCGCTGAGCTTCGCGCAGGAGGAAGAGGCGGCCCAAGCCATTGCCCAAGCGGACACCGTATTTACCGCGGTAGGCGGAAAGAACCTTCCGGCGCTGGTTCCGATCTTAGTAAAAGGAATCGAAAAGAAAGCGGAAACAGGCCGGGACCTGAACATCGTGACCTGTGAGAACTGGAAGCTTCCGGCGGTCGTTTTGAGAGACGGGATCGAAGCGCAGATTGGAGAAAAGGAAAAGGCATATTTCGCAGAGCATGTGGGGATCACAGAGGCGGTGATCATGCGTTCCGCCATTGAGTCTGGCGAAGACCTGCTGAAAAAAGATCCTCTGGTGGTCAATGTGCAGGATTTTTGGGAACTTCCGGTGGATGCGTCCAGGATCGCGGGCAGCCTTCCGGATATCCACGGTCTGAAACTGATTTCTGAATTTACCGGATTTTTGGAAAGAAAATTCTATACATACAATGCCGCCAACGGAACCGTTTCCTATCTGGGCGCATTGCTCGGATATGAAAAGCTGGCGGATGCGGCCCACGATGAGCGGATTGTCCGGATTCTGGAGGGCGTGTATCAGGAAACGGCCCAGGCCCTGTCGAAAAAATATCAATTTCCGCTGGAGGAGCAGCTTGCGTTTACCCGGACGTCAAAAAAGAAGCTGCAGGACCGCACAATTGAGGATTTCATCGAGAGAAACGCAAGAGACCCGCTGCGGAAGCTGGGAAAGGACGACCGGCTGGTAGGATCGGCGCGGCTGGCAGAGGAATACGGAATAGAGCCCCACAGCCTCTGCACTGCCATCGGGGCCGCGATTTATTATGAGAATGCAGGCGACAGCTCCGCCGAAGAACTGCGCCGCCTGCGTGAGGAAAAAGGCGTAGACACTGTTTTGGAGCAGGTCTGCGCTCTGGACGCTGAGGGGACTCTGGGAAAACTGGTCAAAGAAAAGATAGAGATGTTAAAGGAATGGGGATGGATTCATGGGTAAAGTTGTGGTAGTAGGCGCCGGAAAAACAGGGCGCGGTTTTGTGGGAAGGCTTCTGAAAGAGGCAGGCCGGGAGATTTTGTTTATTGACCGGGATCAAAAGCTGGTGGACGCGCTGAACGAAGCCGGGAGCTTCACCGTACACTTCTTCGGAGATGGGAGGGAGCCCCTCAGGGTGGATCATTTTCAGGCCGCGGCCTGGGAAAACGCTTCTTTTGAGGACGCAGAGCTGATCCTGGTCTCCGTAGGCGGGCAAAATCTGCCGGACGTGGGAAAATCTATGGCCGGTCTTCTGGATGAAAGCCGCCACTATACGGTGATTACCTGTGAAAATGCATCCCACCCCTCTGCCCTGCTGAAAGCCGCTGTCGGGAAGTCCAATATTTCCGTGAGCGAGGCTACGGTATTCTGTACAACGATTGAAGGGGAAGGGCTGGATATCCGCTCGGAGGACTATCCCTGCCTGCAGTGTGACGGGGATCTGCTGGAGGGTTATGAGCCGGGAATCCGCCAGATCCGTCCCGTCCCCCAGTTCTCGAATTTCCTTACCAGAAAGCTGTATACATACAATGCGGCAAGCTGCGTGATCGCCTATCTGGGATGGATAAAAGGATACGAAAATTACGGGGACGCGGCGAACGACGAAGAGATTCTTGCACTCCTGGATCGGAACTATCAGGCGACCAACCGGGCGCTCTGCCGGGAATTTGGCTATGACGAAGCAGATCAGGAAGAATTTGCCCTGCTGTCCAGAAAAAAATTCTGTGACCGGACGATTGAAGATACGATTGCCAGAAATGCCAGGGATCCCCGGAGAAAGCTTGCGGCAGGCGAGCGGATCATAGGACCTATCCGTCTGCTTTGCAAATACGGGGAGGACGCCTCTGTAATGGAAAAAACTGCCGCGGCTGCGATCCTCTACACCGCACCGCCAGAGGACCCACGGACGAAGCAGCAGGCGGCAAAAAACAGCGGGCAGATTCTGGAAGAAATCTGTGAGATCCGCCCGGATGAAAAAATATATACAGATATCATGAAGTATATCAGTGAAATAAAAAATTGCTGTCGTTCACAGCCTGTCAGTGTGTGAGCAGCTGCGAAATACATACAAGCTTTTCAAAACAGCAGGCTCAGACCGGCCTGCTGTGCGGACAATGCACCGCTATTTTTTACTATCCTGCGGACTTCCTTCAGAGACATCCGGATGTAGGAAGTTATATTGAAGAATTTTGACATCCTCGGCGTCAACCGTATTTAAGATCACATTTCCGGTCTCCAGATACCATACGTCGCCGGGGGAAGTCAAATCTGCAAAACGGTCCGAATTATATTTGAATCCGCTTTTACCCAGCATATCCTCCGCTTCCTGGTGGATCTTATCATAAACCTCCATGAGATCGTCGGAGTCGTCGGTCTCATACATCCATGCCATGCTGACAAGTCTTTCCTTTTCATCAAAAGAATACTTGACCGTACCTTTTAAACCGTCAAATTCCTTTGGATAGGAATAGACCATGCCGCCGTATACCGTGGAATCATAGGCATCGCTGTCGCTGCCTTCAAGTTCTGTGATATCCTTCAGCGTATTTTCCCAGGTGATTGTTGTGAACGGACACTCTGCCGCTTTTTTTTGGCATCCGGCAGTAAAAGCAATGGAAAAAACCAGAGCGAAAACCAGAGTGAAATGTTTGCATAATTGTTTCATATAAAGCCTCCCTAATCGTTTCGTGATGTATTATGATTCGCGGCAGAAGAAAAATCTGACAGTCTTTCCTTCTGGAATTTTATTCCCGCGAAGCAACGAGCCAAGCAGCCAAGCCTGCATGAATATCTGACTCTATTATACACCAGGTGGAATGTAAATAAAATGACGAATTTTCTCCTAAAATGTGGGAATTATTAGAAAATTTTGAGTTTTCTATTGACTTGACCGAGAAAAGTATGCTTTACTAAAAAAATATTAAAACTAAGCGGTTCGTTCAACAGAAAGGAAGGTGAGAGTCGTGCCGGCAACAATGCGCGATGTAAAAAACAGAACAGGTTTATCGATGGCGACGATTTCCAAGTACTTGAATGGAGGAAACGTACTGCCGGAGAATAAGATCTTGATTGAAGAGGCAATCCATGAGCTGCATTATGAGGTCAATGAGATCGCAAGAGGGCTTGTGAAAAATAAGACAAAGATCGTAGGTGTCATGGTCCATGATATTTCATGTTATTTTTCGGGAATGCTGTTGCACTACATAGGACAGGAACTGAGAAAGCGGGGCTATGGAATGATGAGCTGTGATTCCTGCAATGACGAAGAGATTGAGGCGCAAAACTTAAAATTCCTGGTCAGCCGGAAAGTAGATGGGATCATTGTGCTTCCGGTCAGTATGAGGGGAACTTTTTTAAAGTCTGCAAAGCAGAATAAGATACCGGTCGTTCTGGTGGACCGGGCATTTCAGGATGAGGAGTTTGACTGCGTGGGCATAGACAATAAGATTGCGGCCTACCGGGCGGTGGATCTGTTATTGAAGCATAACCATAAGAAAATCGCAGTGATTGCTTCCGATGTGGAATATACAGGGATCGAACGAATCAAGGGCTATGAAGACGCCATGCGCCAGGCTGGGCTGGAAGTGCGGGAGGAGTACATCAAGCGGGGAAGGCATTCCATGGAAGTGGGCTATGAAAAGATGAAGGAGCTTCTGGAGGGGCCGGTGCGTCCGACGGCAGTGTTAATGGGAAATTATGATACGATGCTGGGCGGGGTTCTGGCGGTCAATCAGTCTGAATTTTCGTGTCCTGAGGATATCTCGCTGATCGGGTTTGATAACCTGATGCTATCCGGACTGATCAATCCGAGCTGGTATATGGTGGAACAGCCGATGGAGCGTATGTGTGGAAAAGCGGTAGAATTGTTATGGAATCGGATGGAAAAGAAGGAGGAGGATGGAGCTCCTGTAAAGATCTGTTTCGGGACAAAAATACAGAAAGGCGAATCTATCCGCAGAATAGAGGAGGAAGCGCTGTGACCGGGAGTACATGGATTGGTATGCCAGTAAAATATTATATATGAGAAAGCTGCCAGGAAAGATTTTTCGATATAAGAGCGAAGCGTTTCGCTCTCGTTCGAAACGCTTCGGGATTGGGGATATTGAATGTGTAGTCTATTTGTAAAAATAAAATAAAAATATGTTGACTTAAAGGTGGATAGATAGTATAATATGCCCTATAGAAACGAGAAAACGTCGCGGGGTATCATGAAATATGTTCAAAACATTTCAAAATCATTTGGGGTGAATGAGAGCGAAGCGTTACGCGTGGCGAACCGGATGCGTTCGCGAGAGCAGTGTCTTGTACGTATAAACGGACGTATTCCGGAGGGATCATTCATGGAGGAGGAATGAAAGTGGAAAAAATCAAACAAAATGCATTTGTAAAGAAGGTGGGGTTTAACAGAATTGTCCTGATCTTTGTACTGCTTTTAATGTATCTGGCATTCGGGGCATTGACCGGCGGAAGCTTCTTCGGCTTTTCGCGTATCATGAACACCTTGAACTACGTTTACTTTCTGGGCTTTCTTTCGCTTGGGGTAACATTTGTGATCGCGACAGGAGGAATTGATTTCTCCATCGGACCGGTTATGTTTTGCTGCTCACTGGTGTCAGGATATTGTTTGACGACATACGGCGTACCGATGGCCCCCAGCCTGATCATGAGTATTCTCATAGGTGTTCTGTTCGGCGTTTTCAATGGATATCTGGTAGCATATTGGAAAGTACCTCCGTTTATTGTATCTATGGCAAGCATGAATATCGCAAAAGGAATTGCAGCCGTATTTACAAAGACACAGTCTGTAAGCTGGCCGCAGTCAACAACAGATGACGGCTGGTACAGGAATTTTATCAATATGAACGGCATTCCGGTCGGCCTGTTTATCTTTTTGGGGATTTCAGTTATCTGCGCGATCGTATTGAATAAGACAAAATGGGGACGTTACATACTCTGCCTTGGAAGCAATGAAGAGGCTGTCAGGCTGTCAGGCGTGAATGTGAAAAAGTGGAAAATGCTGGCTTACATCATCTGCGGAACTCTGGTCGGCGTGGCATCGATCTTCTTCGTAGCTGCATACACGACCGTACAGCCCGGATATGGAGACCAGTATAACAATGAAGCGATCGCAGGATGCGTGATGGGCGGTACATCCATGGCCGGCGGGCTTGCATCCATCAGTGGTACTGTAATTGGTGTGTTTATCATTTCTCTTTTACAGCAAGGTATTCTTGCACTGGGATTTACAAAAGAATATCAGTATATTATTACTGGTTTGATCGTTATTGCGGCAGTTTACTCGGACGTTTCCGCAAGACGCAGGAAGAATTAGTGATAGTATCAAAGAAAGGAGAGGTGAGAAAATGGGCGAAGTTATTTTGACAATGAAGGGTATTGACAAGTCTTTCCCTGGCGTTCATGCACTGGATCATGTTGATTTAGAGGTAAGAAAGGGAGAAGTCCTCGCACTCATGGGTGAAAATGGTGCAGGAAAGTCAACTCTGATGAAGGTATTGACGGGAATCTACAAGAAGGATTCCGGTACGATTACATATGAAGGAAAAGAAGTCGAATTTAAAAATACAAGAGAAGCTCAGGATGCAGGTATCGTAATCGTGCATCAGGAGCTGAACATGCTGGGACATCTGACCGTTGCACAGAACCTGTTCATCGGAAGAGAGTTCAAAAAAGGCATCCGGATTGATGACAAGAAGATGAATGAAGAGGCGAAAAAACTCTTCGACAGACTGAACGTACATATCGATCCGACGGAGACCATGTCCAATCTGACAGTTGGAAAACAGCAGATGTGTGAGATTGCCAAGGCTGTTTCCTTTGACGCGAAGGTCATCATCTTTGACGAGCCCTCTGCGGCCCTCACGGAATCCGAGATCGAAGAGATGTTCAAGATCATCCGTGATCTGAAGAAAAAAGACATTGCTATGGTCTATATCTCTCACCGTATGGATGAGATCAAGGTGATCACGGACCGTGTAACAGTTATGCGTGACGGTACTTATGTAGGAACGCTGATTACGGAAAAATGTACGAAGGAAGACATCATCAACATGATGGTAGGCCGTGTTATTTATGAAGATCCGAAGACCGAAAGTGCGGTTCCGAAGGATGCGCCGGTCGTATTGAAAGTAGAACATCTGAATGCCGGAAGGATGGTGCAGGATGTAAGCTTTGAACTGAGAAAGGGTGAAATCCTCGGATTCTCGGGGTTGATGGGTGCGGGACGTACTGAGACTGCAAGAGCGCTGTTTGGAGCGGATCCGAAGGAAAGCGGTGATATCTATATCAACGGACAGAAAGTTACCATCAATAATCCGCAGGATGCTGTTAACTGTGGTATCGGATACCTTTCCGAGGACAGAAAGAGATATGGTATTGTTGTACAGAAGACCATTGCGGAAAATACAACCATGGCTTCGATGAAGGATTTTATGAACGGTATCTTTATTAATAAGAAGAAAGAAGTAGAAGTAGCCGATCAGTATGTAGAAGCGCTCGCAACCAAGACTCCAGGTGTGGATGAGCTGGTTGTAAACCTGTCCGGCGGTAACCAGCAGAAGGTCGTTATTGCAAAATGGCTGACACGTAACAGTGATATCCTGATTTTCGATGAACCTACGAGAGGTATCGACGTCGGAGCGAAGAACGAGATTTATAAACTGATGAATAAGCTGGTAGCAGAAGGAAAATCTATTATCATGATTTCTTCAGAAATGACAGAGATCCTGCGTATGAGCGACCGGATCGTGGTAATGTGCGAAGGAAAGAAAACAGGTGAGTTGGATATTTCCGAAGCAAAACAGGAAACAATTATGAATCTTGCAACAAGAGAGATTGAATAGAGGAGGGCGGGAGAATGGCAAACAAGAAAGCTTTGGGTAAATTAAAAGGGCGAGAGGCCATGGTATTGGCAATCATCGTTGCGATGATCGTCCTGTTCAGTATTCTCAGCCCCACGTTCAGAACCTATCCGACTCTGGTAAGTGTTCTGGATAACTCCTATTATATCACGCTTATGGCACTGGGAGTTACGTTTCCATTGATAACAGGCGGCGTAGACCTTTCCATAGGTACAGGATTGGTTTCTTACGCACTGATTGGTGGATTTCTGATCTTTCAGAAGGGAATGCCGGTTGGAGTTGCGATTGCAGTATGTATCGGGTTTGGAATATTGATCGGAATATTCAACGGTGTACTGGTTGCGATCATGGACCTGCCGCCGTTTCTGGCAACACTGTGTACCTGCATGATCACACGTGGACTTGGACCTGCGCTCTGTGGTGGTTTTGGCGTATCATGGCCGTCATCCATATCGGCAGACGGAGGATTCCGGAAGATCTTCAAGTTTGTGACTGCGGAGGGAACAGTTATACCGATCGGAATCGTGTTTATGATCATTCTAGTAGCGATCATGTCCTTTGTATTAGACCATACAAGAGTAGGACGCTATACGATTGCCATTGGAAGCAATAAAGAGGCGACAAGGCTTGCAGGTGTAAATATCAAATTCTATCACGTACTGGCATATGTGATTTCAGGATTATTTGCAGGTATGGCAGGAGTTGCGTATGCTGCGACTTATGCGACGATCTATCCGGGTGCCGGTGCAGGATTTGAGCTGGATGCTATCGGCGGAGCAATTGTAGGCGGTGTGTCCGCATCCGGCGGTGTAGGAACGATTCTGGGCTCTTTCCTCGGAGTTATCGTAATCTGTCTGATGAAGGTAGGACTTCCGTTTATCGGTCTCCAGGCGAACTGGCAGCAGATCTTTACTGGTATCGTGCTGATTGCGGCTGTATTGGTAGATGTTTTGAAAAAGAAGAAAGACTGAGAAGGAATAAAAACGGCAGTTTGCAAAAAACAGTAGGAATATGTTGTTCGAGCAAGAACTTCATATATAAAAAAATCTCATTAAAAGGAGGAAAAAAAATGAAAAAGAAGGTTTTAGCTATTTTACTCAGCGCAGCAATGGTGGTCTCCATGGCAGCATGCGGCGGCGGTGGAAATGACGGTGGTGATACCGGAAACGCAGACAGCGGGACAGCAACAGAAGATACCGCAGATGCTGGCGATGCAGATGATGCAGGAAGTTCAGAAGGCGGAAACAAAGGATATTCTTTCCAGATGATCGTTAAGAGCTTCCAGTCTACATATTGGCAGGCAGCTATTAAGGGTGTTGAGCAGGCTAAAGCAGAACTGGGCGTGGAAGTAGAAGCAAACGGACCGGCGAATGAGTCCGATATCGCTGACCAGGTTCAGATGCTGGATAGTGCAATCCAGAAGAAACCTGATGGAATCGCTTTGGCAGCATGTGATACAAAGTCTGTAGTTGATTCACTTGCTAAGGCTCTGGAAGCTGGTATCCCGGTTGTATGTTTCGACACTGGTGTTGACGAGGCTCCGGAAGGTTCCGTATATGCAACAGTAGCAACAGATAACGCAGCAGCAGGCGCAGTAGCGGCGGAGAACATTTTCCCGGTTATCGAAGAAAAGATCAAAGCTGCAACAGTAGATGCGAAGGTTCGTATCGGCGAAGTAAACCAGGATGCAACAGCACTGAACATCCAGCAGCGTGGACAGGGATTCATCGACAAGATGATCGAGCTTTGCAACGGCGCAGACAAGAAGGTTGCAGTAGTTGGAAACGAATTTTATGTAAACGGAACAGAAGGCGCAGTTGATGAGAAAGAAGCAGAAGTTATCATCGAAGTTGGTGTTCCGGCACAGACAACAGTAGACCTGGCTTCCACAGAGGCTCAGAAGATTATGTCCAAGGACGACACGATCGCAATCTTTGGCTCCAACCAGACAACAGCTGAAGGCGTTATCACAGCAAATCAGACTCTGAACAAGCTGTCAACAGATCCGGAAAAGGGTATCATCGGTGCTGGATTTGACGCTGGTACACCGCAGAAGGAAGCAATCCTGAACGATCAGCTTATCGGTTCTGTAACACAGTCTCCGCTGATGATGGGTTATGAAGCAGTTATCACACTGGCTAAGATCTGTGACGGCGAAGAAGTATCCGACATCCCGATGGATGGTTACTGGTACAGCAAAGACAACATGGAAGATGACAACATCGCTCCTAACCTTTATGACTAATCAAGATTCGAATGAGGCGGATACAGATGTATACCTTGTGAAACGGCCGGATGGCCATAACGGGGTGCCCTCTGGTATGAATATCTGACCTGAAAGAAAAAGAATGGGATAAATATTAGTTAGTAAACAATGACTGCAAATGCGCAGGCGCAAATAAAAAAAGGAATCGGTCCGCTCCGATTCCTTTTTTGCGGATTATGATATTTTTTGCAGAAAGCTTGTCAGATACAGACTTTTTGTTGTATAGTTAAAACAAAAGACTGTCAGCACAGCAGGAGGGATCATATGCTAGAAAATGCGGTAACAATGTTTGATAATATGGATTTGATGTTAAAGAAATTAAAGAAAAAATCATATGAGGAGAATATGCAGCAGTTTCTCGGAAAAAACAAGCACTTTTTCCGGGAGATGACGGATCATATGGATGCAGCACAGGATAAAGAGAAGGCAGCCGATGAGATCGCGGCTATTTTGGCGGAATGTGTGGAAGGCAGGTTTGCAAAAGGGGAAAAGAAGAAGATTTCTTCCCGAACGCAGGCAGACGTCAACTTCTTCATGATCTACTATATATTTCCGGCGATTCTTAAGACAGAGCACACGGACTGCCGGCTGATCGCGGACAGGATCTGTGCCGAATGGAAGAGCCGATTTAAAGACAGCGCGATCGGATATACAGATTATGACTCGCTGCACGAATCATTCCGTGAAAAGATATTTGGGATTTTTTAGAAGAGAATATACAGATAATGGGTTATACTAGATATGTCGCGTTTTTTATGATTAGATGCAAGAATAATCCTGTTTTGTTTGGGAAAAAAGAGATAGAATAAAGAAAATGGCCTGGCGAATATGAAATTTAGGATAATCTGAGCCAGGCTCTTTTTATTATCAGACGGAACAGGAGGTTATTGAGGATGGATAAGATCAGGATTGCATGTATAGGGGACAGCATCACGGAAGGCTATGGGACGGCAGATCCCATAAGTGATTGCTATCCTGCAGTGCTTCAGCGAAAACTGGGGGAGGACGTAGAAGTCCGAAATTTCGGCATATCTGGTTTCTGTGTATTAGATACTGCAGACTGCCCATATCGTTCCACCATGCAATATCAGGCAAGCCTTCGCTTTAAGCCGGATATTGTGATCATTATGCTCGGAAGCAACGACAGCAAAATTGCTAATTTTGCCGGGCACGACAATGATTTCCGCAGGACCTACGGAGAACTGCTGACAGTATATATGGACCTTCCGCAGAGTCCGGACGTGTATGCCGTGACGTCGCCCTCGGCATGGCGCAAAGAAGGCGAGCTGTATTGGGATTACATGGTCTCGCCGGAAATCATTCATGAACGGATTGTAGACATGCAGAAGCTTACAGCCGGATTGCTGGATGTTCCGGTCATAGATATGCATCAAATGACGCAAAAGATGAAAAAATATTTTGAAGACGGCGTACATCCTAACACAGAAGGAAGCAAGAAAATCGCGGAGATGATCGCAGAGAGAATATCAGAAAGTGTTCAGAAGCATGCAGAAAGAAAAGCGAAGGAAAAGATTAACTGATTTCTTTAAGAATATGAAAATGCAGTACAAATTTATTTTAGTCTGTACTGCGATGATTGTTTTTCTGGTGGCGGCAATTCTTGGCGGTATGTATAAAATCTTATATGATATCAATGTTTCCAGAACAAAAACGATTTTCCATGATGAAAATGAAATCATTCGTGTCCGTCTGGAATCTATGCGGTCTAATCTGCAGACTTGCGCCAACATGGTGACCCAGGATGTCAACAGAGTATATGCGGAAGTGGGAAATGAAGATATCAGCGGAGTCTCATTTATCAGAATTAAAAACAATTTGTTTACGGCGCTTGACTATGATACCAGATGCTTTAGTGATGTAGATTCTATCCTGTTTATAGACATGTACGGCAATATCTGTAGTTCGGGAAATATTGAAGCTGCGGCTGAGCGGGTGGATCAGGAACTGGTTTCAGGCATTCCACTTTCCGGCAGAACAAGCTGCATTCAATTTCCTATGGAAATACGTGATTATTTCAGTGACGAGCCGGTATTAACAGTTGGAAAACGTATCATCAGCATGAAAAACGGGCAGAATATTGGATTTGTTTTTATTAATGTCAGAGAAAGTATGATCTCCGATATCTTTCCGGAGATGAAAGAGGGAGAATATCAAAATGAGTTTATGCTAGTACAGCATTGCGTAATTAACGGTGAATTCTGCACCTGCTATTTCTGCCAGTTCTGCGTTGTCGTCAATCAACGATGCCACCGCATCGCCTCTTTCCTCCGCCTTGTCCTGACAAAAATATCAGGCACATTATTCACCATTATATACGCAATGCTGTACTAGTGGATGAAGAGAAGAGAATCGTCGGATATGAAGATGCGGATACTCTATTACATCCAATAGAAGAAAGGGAAGTTGTCTCTTTTCTGAACAACAGTATGGAAACGGATATCCTATCCGTTGCCGGAGAAGACTACCTGATGGTAAAAACAGATATTGAGAAGCTGGGCTGGACGCTGTTAAGCGGGACTTCTGTTTCAGAGCTGACAAGAGGGATCACAAATACGGCGAAGCTGACTATTTTTATCGGCCTCTTCGCTGCAGTCATTGCCACGATTCTTATCGCAGTATTATCGAAAAAAATCACCAGTCCTATACATGCCCTGACAGTGTCTGCAAACCATATTAAATGCGGAGACTTTTCCGCTGTATACGATACAGATGCAAAAGACGAGGTGGGGATACTGGCTCAGGCATTTAAAAAAATGTCAGAGCGTATACAGGGACTGATAAAAGCAGTAGAAGAAGAACAGGAGCAGAAACGAAAATATGAGTTTGCGCTCATTCAGACACAGATTCAGCCCCATTTTCTGTATAATACTCTGGATCTGATCTATATCATGTGTGAAAGTGATATGGCTCATGAAGGATCTGCTGTGACTAAGGCATTGGCTGATTTTTACAGGATATCTCTGTCGGGCGGCCGGGAAATCATAACAATAGAAGAGGAACTCAGACATATTGAAAATTATCTGTATATACAGAGGGCGCGGTATGCAGATATTATGAATTTTGAAATAGGCTGCTCTCCTATGGTTATGGATTATAAGATTGTAAAGCTGACGCTGCAGCCTCTGATAGAAAATGCGATTTACCATGGGCTGAAGATGAAAGAGGGAGGCGGCATGATTCAGGTAGGAGGCTGGGCAGAGGGAGACGATATCATCCTTTATATTTCGGACAATGGTGTTGGAATGAATCCCAACAGGATTCAGGAACTGCTTGATGAGGAAGAAGACGAAAACAGCGGACATTTTGGATTAAAGAGTGTTCGGCGTCGGCTCCAGCTCTATTATGGAAAAGCAGCTTCAATAGAGATAGACAGTGAAGAAGGCACGGGAACTAAAATTACGGTTAAGATCCCGAAAGTATAAAGTTTATGGAGAATGTGAAATGATTCGTGTGTTGCTTGCCGATGACGAAGCGTATTTCAGGGCATATATGGAGCAAGTCATTGATTGGGAAAAAGAGGGCATGTCTATTCGTGCAAATTGTAAAAATGCATCTGAGGTTATGGAATATTTTAGTCATGATACTGCGGATATCGTCCTGCTGGACATTAATATGCCAGGGATGAACGGCATATTGGCAGCCGAAGAGATTAAGCGGAAAAAACCGGAGACCTATATTGTATTTATCACTGGCTATTCAGAGTTTGAATATGCGAAAAAGGCTCTGAAACTTGGAGCAGAGGACTATCTGCTCAAACCATTTTCGAAAACGGAACTGACAGGCTGCCTTCAAAAGATCATGTCAAAAATGAAGATGAAGCGTATGGAGAAACAGAGGCACCGCTTAGATGAGAAGATCGTTACAGAGGAGCTCCTTCGCCGCTGGATCCACAGCATTTATGACGAAGATGAGGAGGCACATAGAAAGAACCTGCATGAACGGAATATTTTCTGGAACAAATCATGTTTTTATGCTGTTGTGCTGGAAGCGGACGCCATGCCGGTCATGCGTAAGCGGCAGGAAGATATCGCGCTCTGGGAGTTTATCGTTGAAAATATTACCGGAGAGATCTGCGGTTTCATTGACCCTCAAAGAATCCTGTTTCGGGATTTTTGCGGCCAGCTGGTAGTCATCCTGAATACAGAGGGGAAAATAGAAAAAGATATTCTACTCAAAAAGCTTAAAGAGATCCAGAATGCTGTCCGGTCTATTACAAAATATACAATATCCATGGGAATCAGTCAATGTGTGGAGAGGGAAGACGAGATTACCGGAGCTTATGGAAAAGCGGTCCGTGTATTGGGGGAAAAGTTTTTTGCGGGAAACGAATGTATTCTTTTTGCTGAAGATCTTCCTCTGCAGTCAAGGAAAATGTTTTACTTTCATATAGATCTGAGCGAACAGCTTCTGGGTGCGCTGCGAAAACATGAAAAAGATAAAATGGATCTTATTATAAAAAAACTGGAGGGGGATCTGAAAAAAGAAAATTTTGCCATTGAGTACATTTATGGAATCATCAGTGAGATGATTTCTACCTGCCTCTCCTATGTTGCAGAAATGAATGGAAGCATTGAAAAGATATACGGGGATGATTTTGAAGCATATGCCGGGATATATCATCTGAGTTCCCTTTCAGAGGTCTTTCTATATGTCAGGGACATTTATGGAAAAGCAGAAGAAGCTTTCCGGGGAAATGTATCAAAAAGGGGCAGGGAGATTATCCAACAGGTGGAAAACTTTATTGCAGAAAACTATCAGGATTATGAACTCACAGTTGAGAAGATCGCAGAAGGGATCTTTTTGGACAGCAGTTATGTAAGGCGGGTTGTTTCCAGGCAACTTGGATGCACGGTCAGCAGCCTCCTCTCGATATATAGGATGAAAAAGGCAAAGGAACTGCTGAAAGATACGAATTTTTCGGTCAGCGAGATCGCGGAAAAAGTCGGATATGGAGAACCGGGATATTTTAGCAGATGTTTCCGTAAATACTATGGTATTACACCCAGGGAATTTGCAGCGCAGTCAAAAGGTCTGTGAACTTTAAAAAATTCAATGATCAAAAAAAGAATACTCAAAGGCACCACGTTATGGCCAACCGGCCGTCCTATAACATGTGTTCTTTGGGTATAGCCATGTAAAAAACAGGACGCGGAGGATGTCCTGTTTTTTACATATCTATACCTGAATAATCCTTTGGGCGGGAAGGGAAAACATGATAATATAACAGCATCAAAAAAATAACAGCTCAAACAGAGCGGTTAGGAGGAACCTTTTATGAAGAAAAAAATTGTAAGTATGCTGCTTGCATCTGCTATGGTAATTTCACTTATGGCATGTGGGAATGGCAGCAGTGATTCCGAAACAGGAAATGCGGATTCCGCAGAAACAGAAGCAGACGTGCCTGAAACAGAAACGCTGGATATTTATGTGCCGGATGTTCCGGAAATAGAGGGAAGCGACGCAGAGGCAGAGATTGATATATGGACCTATTACGGCGGCGACAATACGACTATGGCTGATTTTGCGGTAGAACAGATTAAAAAGAAATTCCCGAATGTAACCATAAATCTTGAGGCATATCCTCAGGACGGCGGCCAGACAGTAAAAACAAGGGCAGCCGCAGGTGATCTTCCGGATCTGCTGCTGGTTGATTCGGGGACATTGATGACACTGGCTAAGAGCGGGAATATCATTCCGATTGACGATTATGCAAATGAATTTAATATCGGCAATTACTATACGGACGCGATTATGGAGAACTGTCTGGTATCAGAAGACGGACATGTGTATCAGTTCCCGATCGGGAGTATCTCCCCAATCCTCTGGTACTATAACAGCCAGCTTTTTGAAGATAACAACATCAAAGTACCAGAAAACTATGAGGAACTGCTGGAGGCTGTAAAACAATTCCGTCAGCTGGATATTACTCCGATGTCCATGTTCGGCAAGGAACCGTGGCCTCTTGGCGCTTTCTTCGATTCCTTTGCTATGAAAAATAATGAAGCTGGATTTTATGCGCTTTCTACCGGCGAGGCGAAAGCATCGGATGAGGGATATGCAGAAGCTGTTGAAAAGATCAAAGAACTGATTGACGAAGGGATTTTCCAGGAAGGTTCAACCAATGCAGATTTCGATACTGCATCAGCTCTTTTTAAGAGCGGAAAAGCCGCGATGATACTGGATGGAAGCTGGTATACGTCCGAGGCCATTGCAGAACTGGGAGAGAACCTTGACATTATGGAAATTTATCCCACCGGGGAACCAGGCGATACAGCGAACCAATATGCAATGTCGGGCGGCGGAGATACAAATGGCATGGCGGTCAGTGACAGCGCGGAGGATAAAGACCTTGCTGCAGAAATCGGATTTTTATTCACATATTACCGCGAAGTTGCCCATTACGAGACTACCGGACTGGTGGAAACTCCTTTAAAGGTGGAGGGACTGGAATTGGATACCGAACTGGATCATGTGTCTGCGAAGCTGCAGGAGGTACTGCCGAACTACACATTCAGCGGAAAGTTTCTCCATACTTTAACAAATACTGAGTTTTCGACCACATTTACAGAGGAGATGCAGAAATTTATTGTCGGCGAATCTTCAGAAGACTTTATCAGCAATATTGATAAATGCATCGAACGTACCGTTGAATAAGTATTGAAATGATACAGCACAGTGATAAAGAAAGGCTGATAGAAGGGGGATTAGTAAATGAACAAGATGTTAGGTGATAAGAAAGCGATATTCCTGTTTACTTTTCCGGCGCTGGCTTTATTTACAGTATTTGTCTTTTATCCTATCATGCAGACTTTTTACAGAAGCTTCTATGAATGGGATGGGATAAATGAGGCGGTATTCAGCGGGCTGGATAATTACAGAGAGTTGTTTACGGATCCGCTGTTCTATCAGTCTGTTGCAAATTGTTTGATCTTTGCTGTGATTCTGGTACTGTTTCAGATTTCGGCAGCGACACTTTTGACCTTTGCACTGCTCAATCCAAGGATTAAGGGAAAGAAGTTTTTCCGTACCGCATATTTTATTCCTGTCGTACTTTCTGTGACGGTTGTATGCCAGCTTTGGTCGGCGATCTATAATCCAGAATTTGGTCTGATCAACCAGGTGCTGGAGGCACTTGGTTCAGATCTGCACCAGAATTGGCTGTCAGACATGCATTTCGCTATTTTTGCAGTCACATTTGTAAACGTATGGCAGTATACGGGGTATCAGTTTACGATCATCTATTCCGGGGCAAGAGCGATTCCGGAGGACTATTTGGAGGCGGCCCGGATTGACGGCTGTACGAACTGGAAGATGAATCTCCACATAGTATTACCGCTTTTGAAAAGTACCTTCCGAATGTGTTTTGTATTCGCTGTTACAGGCGGCCTGAATGCATATGCGCAGATGAACCTGTTGACCAAAGGAGGTCCGGGGACATCTACATATACTTTGACCTACATGACGTTCCGAAATGCCTTCACAGTAGGGAAATTTGGATACGGCTGTGCATCGGCTGTCATGCTGGTGATCCTCTGCCTGGCTGCCACTGTGATTTTGAACAGGCCGTTTAAGGACAGAGACGGTATTATGGCATGAATGATCGTGGATTCAAATTTGAATTGAGGAGTGCGGCTATGAAGAGTGGAAAAATAAAAATTTCGATTCTTACGGTTCTGTTAGGCATCGTTGCAGTGATTGATTTATACCCATTGGTATATCTGATATTTTATTCATTAAAATCAAATGAAGAAATTTTTTATATCAATCCGTTTGGCATCCCGCAAAATCCATTATTTTCGAACTATGAGATTGCGGTAGAATCTTTTAATATGCTGAACTACTTTAAGAACAGTATCATTGTTTCAGCAGCAGCCATTATTTTTGTGATGCTTCTGGCGCTGCCGTTTGCATATGCGACGACTAGAATGAAATGGAAGCTAAAAGGGGTAATGTCGGTCTATGTTGCGATCGGGTTATTTATACCGATACAGGTAACGATCATCCCTCTGGCGATTTTGATGAAACAGCTGCAAATCTCCAATACGTATTTTGCTCTGATCATTCCGTATACGGCGTTCAATCTGGCGTTTGCAAGTATGGTACTGCAGACTTCATTTGAATCGATACCAAAAGAGATGGAAGAATCTGCTTTTATGGATGGAGCCAGTGTATTTACGGCATTCCGAAAAATCATCCTCCCTTTGACAAAACCTGCGGTGGCAACAGCAGTCACGTTTATTTTTCTCAATGTATGGAATGAGTATACGGTGGCGTCTGTTTTCATCAGTAACGAAAAGGTAAAAACACTGCCGATCGGTCTTGCGGCATTTACAGGGCAGCATTCTACGGAATGGGGGCCGATGGGGGCATGTCTGGTGCTGGCGAGTATTCCGACGATCGTGATCTATCTGATTTTCAGCGAACAGATCGAGCGAGGAATGACGGTTGGCGGAGCGGTGAAAGGCTGACAGAGATATCATTTTATCGATCAGGGGTGAATGAAAATGAAAAATTTATTACGATATGCACGTCCTGCAGAATCATGGGAAAAAGGGATGCCGCTTGGCAATGGGAGACTTGGGGCTATGATGCTCGGCAACATTGCAAAAGAGCATATATGGCTGAATGAAGATACCCTGTGGTCCGGAAAGCCTGGAAATTACAATGATCCGGAAGTTTATCCATATCTTAAGAGGGTACGTGAGCTTATTTTCCAAAAACGTTTTAAAGAAGCTGACGAAATCATCAATCAGCATATGGTCGGAGTCTGGAATGAATCTTATATGCCGATGGCAGATTTAGAATTTACCATTCCGGAGCTGAACGGCGGGCTTGAGTTTTATGAAAGGATACTGGACCTTGGAAACGCGGTCAGCCAGGTATTGGCAGAAAAAAATGGCAGGCACTATTCCTGCCGCGGATTCTGCTCATATCCGGATCAGGTATTCCTGGTCCGGCTAGTCTGCGAGGAAGGATTTAAAGAAGGGATTCAGATATCGCTTAGTAGCCAGTTGCATCATTGGACAGAAACAGGAGAAGATCAGATATGGCTGACCGGATGGTGTCCAACCAGAGTGGAACCGGACTATTATCCTTCGGAAAATCCGATCCGATATGATACCTACGATGACACGCCTGCTATAAAATATGCTGTGGGACTTCAGATCCGTACAGATGGTACTGTAAAGGCATCTGAGGAGGGAATAGCAGTATCGGATTGCAGCGTGGCAGAAATCCTCCTCACAAGTGCGAACAGCTTCGTCTCTTTTGATCAGGAACCAAAAGCGGAGTTTAAACACAAAGCAAAAGAAAGATTACGGAAAGCAATAATGTTTTCATATGATGAGCTCAGAGAACGTCACACAGAAGACCATAAACAATTATTTGAACGGGTGGAAATTGATCTGGGACACACGGAAAATGAAGAACTGTATATGGAAGAAAGGATGAAAGGCCTGTATGAGGGAGAAGAGGACCCGGAGCTGCTATGTACAGCATTTCAATTCGGCAGATATCTTATGATCGCCGGTTCGCGGGCAGGTTCTCAGGCTTTGAACCTGCAGGGGATCTGGAATGACAGCATCAGGCCAAGATGGAGTTCAAACTATACGGTAAATATTAACCTGCAGATGAATTATTGGGCAGCAGAGACAGGGAATCTTTCCGAATGTACAGAACCGCTTTGGAAGTTTATAGAAGAAACAGCCAGGGCAGGAGAAGAAACGGCAAAAATAAACTATCATTGCAGGGGATGGGCTGCGCATCACAATATTGATCTGTGGAGGCATACAACAGCAGTGGGATCCAGAAAAAAGGATACGGATGTTCTTCCGTGGTCATTCTGGCTGATGTCGGGAGGATGGTTTTGCCAGCATATATGGGAACACTATGCATTTACAGGGGATCAAAGTTATTTACGGGATTATGCGTACCAGCTGATGAAATCATGCACGCAGTTTTATCTGGATTTTCTGGCAGAGCACGATGGAAAACTTGTGACCTGTCCTTCTTCGTCTCCAGAAAATTTATTTGTGTATGACGGTGAACGTCATGGCATGTATTATTCCTGCACAATGGATAATCAGATCCTGCGGGAACTCTTTTCCAATTATCTCAGGGCAGAAGAGGCGTTAGGGTATCCGGATGCTGTATCTGCAGAAGAGGTCCGTTACGCACTGAAGCGGATTCCTGATGATCAGATTGGAAAAAACGGGCAAATCCAAGAATGGTATGAGGATTTTGAAGAAAATGATCCGGAGCACCGTCATTTGTCGATGCTGTACGGACTTTATCCGGGAAAAGAAATCACACCGGATGCGTCTCCGCAACTGGCGGCAGCGGCAAGAAAAGCTCTTGAGAGAAGGGGAAATAAAAGCACTCCCTGGAGCAGAGCATGGAAAATCGGGATATATGCCCGCCTGGGAGACGGAGAACAGGCAGCAGAACAGCTGCGTCAGTTTCTGCAATTAACAGAATCAAATGAAATATCATATGACAACGGCGGGGTATTCAGCAATCTGTTCTGTGCACGTCCACTTCAGATCGACGGAGCCTGCGGGTTTACAGCCGGAATGGCGGAAATGCTCGTACAAAGCCATACCGAGGAAATCCGGTATTTGCCGGCGATTCCATCCAAATGGAAAAACGGGTATGTACGTGGGCTGAGAATCCGTGGGAACCAGGAAATTGAAATAGAATGGAAGGACGGAAACATTGTTAAGGCCGAAAAAAGGCCTTGAAATTGAGACTGTAATGAGTTATAATATTTTTTGTAAAAAGAATGAATTCTTCGGGGTCGGGTGCAATTCCCAACCGGCGGTATAGTCCGCGACCCGCTTCGGCGGCTGAACTGGTGACTCTCATATACAGAGGGGATTCCAGTACCGACAGTAAAGTCTGGATGAGAGAAGAAATTTGTGCCATAAAAAGCGTGGATAGAATCAGACCCCGGATTATTTCCGGGGTTTTTATATGCTGTCAATGCGGAAGAAAAGCTGTTCTCTGTCTTGTCAGCTTCGGAGATTGCTTCGGGCTTTTTTGCAAAGCCCGGGAGAAATATATATCTTGATTCGATCCGGTGTAGAATGTGACAGGATTTCCATGAAGAGATTCTTTCTTTTTAAAATACGGCGGCTTAGGGAACGGCAGAACGGCCAGTTCCCGGAACAGCTGCAATTTATCATTATTTTAAAGGAGAGAAGTAACATGAGTACACAGACAAACGTAGCAGCAGGAAAAGAATCAAAGACAGATATCCGTACCATCGTGCAGATCGGCATGCTGTCCGCAATTGCAATCGTATTGATGCTTTTTGAGATCCCGCTTCCATTTGCACCGTCCTTTTATGAGATTGACTTCAGCGAAGTCCCTGTTATGGTCGGATGCTTTGTGATGGGACCTCTGGCAGGAGCAGCCATTGAGTTTGTTAAGATCCTGCTGAATTTCGTCATCAACGGAACCGCGACTGCGGGAGTCGGTGAAGCCGCGAATTTTGTGATCGGATGTGCACTGTGTGTTCCGGCAGGAATCATCTATAAAAGAAATCATACAAGAAAGGGTGCTCTGATCGGTATGCTCACAGGCACAGTCATTATGACGGTCGCAGGCTGCTTTATTAACGCGTTCATCCTGCTTCCGGCTTATGGGGCGGCATTCGGAATGCCGATTGATGCTCTGGTAGGGATGGGGACTGCTGTGAACGCCCACATCACCAGCCTGACGACATTTGTGATATTTGCAGTAGCACCGTTTAACCTGTTAAAAGGTGCGCTGGTATCCCTGATCGTATTCATCATCTATAAGAAAATCCGTCCGATCTTCAAGATGAGATAAAAAATGTGGAACTTGAAAAGACCTCCGTCCAATCATGAGCGGGGGTCTTTTTGGATACTATCGTATGCAGAAAAGCTGCCAGTGGCAGCTTTTCTGTATGGAACCGGTCACAGGAAAAAGAATCTTTTCTGCCGGGCAGAGCCAGGCTATCCAATCAGGATTCTCTTCTTGCGATGTAAATAATATATGATGAACAATATGGATGTGATCAGCCAGGTCACCGGATAGCTGAGTATGATCGCGCCTACCGTAGGCCGGATCCTGAGCGCTCCGATCAGCCACAGGATTCGGAAGATGCAGACTCCTCCCAGCGTGATCAGCGTAGGGATAATCACATCACCGATACCGCGCAGCGCGCCGGACAGCACTTCAATACAGATGAAGAACATATAACAGGGCGTGATCAATGCCATCATTTCACATCCAATCCGGATCACATCTGGATCATTCGTAAAAATAGCAAACAGCGGATTGCGCAGTAGTAAAAAGAAAACAACCAGAACCATCGATATCACAGTATCAATCCCCAGGCAGACCCGGACGCTTTTCTTCACCCGGTCATATTTGCGTGCGCCGAAATTCTGCCCTACAAATGTCGTGATAGAAATTCCGATCGCGCCGCTGATCATCCAGAAAACAGCATCCAATTTGCCATACACGGACCACGCGGCGACCGTATCTGTTCCAAAATTATTCAAAGCAGTCTGAATGATGACGTTGGAAAGACTGTACATGATGGACTGGAAGCCGGCGGGCATACCGATGCGCAGCTGGGATCTCAGTACATTAGCATGGAAACGCAGCTTTTTCAGGGATAATTTCATGATCCCTCCGGATATCATCAGCTTTCTCGTAACGAGAGCCGCGCTGACAGCCTGTGAAAAAAAAGTAGCTGCAGCCGCACCTGCGACACCCATATCAAGCCAGACTACACACAGAATATCCAGGATGATATTCAGCAGACAGCAGATCACCAGATAGTACAGCGGATGCTTGGAATCCCCGATGGCACGCAGGATACTGGAGCCAACATTAAAAATAAAGACAAACAGGATTCCTGCAAAATAAATCCGCAGATATAAAGTCGAATCCTGAATCAGTTCAGACGGCGTATTCATCCATCTCAGCATGTGGGGAGCCAGCAGGACGCCGGGAATCGAGATCACAATGCTGCCCAGTATAGAAAAGGCATAGGCTGTATGCAGGCTTTCCTGTACAGATCGTTCGTCTTTGGCGCCGTAAAACTGTGCAATGATGACGGAAGCACCGGAGGAAAGCCCGGTAAAAAATCCGACGACCAGATTGACGATCTGGGTGGAGGAGCCTCCTACGCTGGCGAGAGCTCCCTTTCCGATAAAATGTCCTACGATGACAGTATCTATCGTATTGTACAATTGCTGAAAGAAGGTACCGAATACGATCGGAAAGAAAAAGATCAGAAGCTGTTTCCAGATGATTCCTTCTGTAATCTGATTGGCAAGTTGTGATTCTCTTTTCATAAGTATACCTCAGTTAAAAAATATGGGCAGGGACTTACTTCAAAACGATGTAAAGTCCCTGCCCTTCCACACCCGGGCAGATTATTCAATAGGCTCGAAATCCGCAGCTCCGTGCTTGCAGAGCGGGCATACAAAATCCTCAGGCAGTTCGTCGCCTTCGTAGATGTAACCGCATACAACGCACACAAAACCCTTCTTGCCTTCGGTCTGCGGCTTTGGCTTTACATGATTCTGATAGTAAGTATAAGTCATTGTATCAACATTTGAAATGACACGTGCCTCCGTAATGGTACAGATGAACATTCCGTGTGTATCCAGATCTACATATTGTTCTACCTTCAGTGACATGAAGGAGTTGATGTATCTCGGCAGGAATGCAAGTCCATTGTCAGAGCGCAGCGGTTCCATGTCCGCGAATTTATCCGCAGTCCTTCCGCTCTGGAAACCAAAGGTTTCAAATACTTTGAACGGCGCGTCTGTAGAAAGGCAGTTCAAATTCATGATGCCGGTCTGTTTGATCACATGGTGGGAATAGTTATCCTTATTGATTGTGACTGCAACCCGGTTCGGTGTATTAGTCACCTGGGATACAGTATTCACGATCAGGCCGTTATCCTTTTTTCCATCGTTGGAGGTTACCACATATAAACCGTACCCGATCTTGAACAGTGCGGTCAGGTCATTCTTATCCGCGGTTTCGTCATGCTGCGCCAGATAGTCTCGGCAAAGCTCTTCTGCCAGAGCTTCCAACTGTGCATTACTTTCATCGTTCAGGGCAGACTTAATCTGTACAGTGGTTTTGGTAAAGGTCAGCTTTTTGCAGCCTTCCAGCATGTTCTTCATAGTCTTTGCGGCCAGAGGCGCCCAGGAACCGTTCTCGATCAGTCCGACGATCCGGTTCTGGAAATTCCGCTCGGTCAGATGATCGATAAACTGCCGCATGAATGGGAAGATTCCCGCATTGTAGGTAGTAGTAGCGAGAACCAGCTTGCTGTAACGGAATGCATCCTCTACAGCCTCAGCCATGTCTTCCCGGGCAAGGTCGGTTACAACAACCTTCGGGCAGCCCTTGGCAGTGAGCTTTGCAGCCAGAGCGTCTACCGCTTTCTTTGTATTTCCATAAATCGAAGTATACGCGATCATGATTCCCTCAGTCTCCGCGGAGTATGAGGACCAGGTCTGATACAGGCCCAGATAGTAGCCCAGATTCTCCTTCAGAATGGGCCCGTGCAACGGGCAGATGGTCTGGATATCCAGCCCGGATGCTTTTTTGAGAAGATTCTGCACCTGTGCGCCGTATTTTCCGACGATTCCGATGTAGTAGCGGCGTGCCTCGCAGGCCCAGTCCTCTTCCACATCCAGAGCGCCGAACTTTCCGAAGCCGTCTGCTGAGAACAGAACTTTATCATAGCTGTCATAGGTCACAATAACCTCCGGCCAGTGTACCATGGGCGCGGCAACGAAAGAAAGCTCATGCTTTCCGAGAGAAAGGGTGTCTCCTTCCTTTACAACGATCTGCCTGTCCTCATAATCCGTGCCGAAAAACTGCTTCATCATCACAAATGCTTTTGCAGAGGAAACAATCTTGGTATCCTTATATACCTGCATAAAATTAGCGATATTGGCAGAGTGATCCGGCTCCATATGCTGGATGATCAGGTAATCCGGCTTGCGGGAACCCAAAGCAGCTCCCACGTTGTCCAGCCATTCGTGGGTGAAATGGGCGTCCACAGTGTCCATGACTGCGGTCTTCTCATCCAGGATTACATAAGAATTGTAAGCCATGCCGTTTTCCACAACATACTGTCCCTCAAACAGATCTACCTCATGGTCATTGACACCTACGTATCTGATATCGTTTGTAATATCCATTTGCTATACACTCCTTTTCTTTTCAAATTAACGAACATTTAATCAGCCGCCGACCTTCGTAAGAAGATGGATGGCCTGCCTTTGCATCAGCGCAATTCATTATAACATAAGTTCCCTTTTTTTGCAGGAAAATCGAAAAGATTTTATAATATATTTTGTATAGGAAAGCAGCGATTCAAAACAGCAGCGCTTTTTCTTGTGTATTTTACGGCGGCATGCTATAGTGAAAGGCAGAAAGACGCGCAGGAGGACGGGGCTTTCAGAACGCTCCGGAGGCGGCTGACAACACAGGATACTGTGCATTGCAGACAGACCTGGGCCTGTTGCTTTGATAGGTAATTGCGAAACTCAAAACAAATTAACTGAAAATTAGAAGAAAGGGCAGAAAACAAGGCTGGATTTGGATTGGAGACAGAAAAATAAAATGACAGATATTTGAAAATGGTTTAAAAATGTTGTGACTTAATGCAAAAAGCAATGTGGTACTGAAAAATGGGCGCACTGATAGAGGGAGAGCCAGAAAGTGATCTTTTTAGTTTCCTACAAGTGGTAAGCCCTATGCGATCAGGGGTTTCAGGCTTCGTATATATTGGTGTTTGTGTATTTTATCAGCAGTCAGAACTGTGACCAGCTGGGTGATCCCCGCCAAAAGCAGATCCGCATGGAGTGTCTTTTCATTCCGGGTTTTACGCCCCGCAACACAGAAGCTGTCTTTGAAATGGTTAATGGCTTTTTCTACATTTACGCGAATCTTATAAGTAGAAATCCAGTCTTCTGTCCCACGGGCAGTACCGGGATAGGCACGAAGATCCTTTTCTGGATAAATATAGAACATCCGCCCGCAGGAGGAATCCGTGCAGGGATCTTCACAGTGGCAGACACGCTTCGACTTTTTGGTAGACTTGTCATATTCCCATTTCATCTTGGGACAGACAAACTTCATCGTGGGAAGCCCACAACGCAGATGGGATCTGCTCCCTTCCCTTCTCATAGGAAGGGAAGGATCTTTCGGACAGCATGGGATGCCGTCTTCATTCAGGGGGCAATCTGATTCTGGAAGGGAAAGCCGTCCATTCAACGGGATATAGGCTTTTTCAAAAGAAGCTTCCTGTAACAGATATTTGTAGATTTCAATGGAATCAAAGGCGGCATCTCCGAGAAACGCTTTGGGATTGATCAGGGGATGTTTCTCAAAAAAATCCTTCAATACAGGGATCAGGGCTTTGGAATCAGCAAGGCTTTTGTCCTCATCCGGGGAATCCGATTTCTTTTCCACTACGATATCCGGATGTGCTTTCAGGAAATCCTGGTTATAAAAAGTGATATCCCGTACAATGCCAAGCCCATTGGTGACAATACCGAATTT
>Ga0137306_100481_pt1 | contig 29203 bp, 29 predicted proteins | sample Inofroosms_March_FD_97187 | JGI IMG/M metagenome (GOLD analysis project Ga0137306, IMG submission 97187) | Mouse cecal microbial communities from Vienna, Austria - N-Acetylneuraminic and N-Acetylglucosamine D2O microcosms_March | ecosystem: Host-associated > Mammals > Digestive system > Large...
CAAAAAAGTTTTAGACGCCATCGCCCAAAGCCTGCCTGAACTTCTTGGCGGTTCCGCCGATTTGACAGGTTCCGTCGGAACCCTGCATGCAAATTCCAAAGACTTGGATCTGGAAAGCTTTGAAGGCAATTACATTCACTACGGCGTTCGCGAATTTGCCATGAGCACCGTTATGAACGGTTTAAGCCTGCATGGCGGTTTTATTCCTTATGGCGGAACATTCCTTGTTTTCTCCGATTATGCGAAAAACGCCATCCGCTTGGCGGCTCTTTCAAAAATCCGCGGTATCTGGGTGCTTACCCACGATTCCATCGGTGTTGGCGAAGACGGTCCGACCCACCAGCCCATCGAGCATGTTTCCGCCCTCCGTCTTACTCCCAACGTGGACGTTTGGCGCCCTTGCGACACTATTGAAAGCGCCGTCGCATGGAAAGCCGGCATTGAAAAGAAAGACGGTCCCACCTGCCTTGCCATGAGCCGGCAAAATCTCAAAGCGCAAGCCCACACAAAAGCACAGCTCGCTGATATTGCAAAAGGCGCGTATATTCTTTCGGACAGTGAAAAAACACCTGAAATCATCCTTATCGCCACGGGTTCCGAAGTCGGACTCGCCGTGGAAGGGGCAAAAGCCCTCAAGGACCAAGGAAAACAAGTCCGTGTTGTTTCCATGCCCTGCGCTGATGTTTTTGACAGACAAGACGGCGCCTATAAAGAAAAAATCTTACCGAAAGCCATTCGCAAACGCATAGCCCTTGAAGCGGGCAGTGCGGATTTTTGGTACAAATATGTCGGACTTGACGGAAAAATTATCGGCATGACGAGCTTCGGCGAATCTGCGCCTGCAAACCAACTGTTCGCATATTACGGGTTCGGTCTGGATAATCTTCTTGCAAAAGCAAAAGAACTTTTAGGAGAATAAAATGAAAGCATTAAGTATGGATGATGTGGATTTGCAATATAAACGCGTTGTCATCCGCTGCGATTTGAACGTACCTCTTAAAAACGGCGTTATCAAAGGCGATAAAAGAATACGTGCCGTTATTCCGACCATTCGGAAAGCGCTGGATAAAAATTGCGCCGTTATTGTCTTATCCCACCTGGGACGCCCGACCGAAGGCGTTTTTGAAGAAGAATTCAGCCTTGCGCCCGTTGCTGAACGCCTTGGCGAACTTCTCGGAAAAGAAGTCCGCTTCCATGCCTATGATCCTGAGTTAAAGGTTGAAGCTAAAAACGGCGAAGTCGTATTGCTTGAAAACGTCCGCTTCTTAACGGGCGAAAAGAAAAACAATCCGGAACTCGGAGCGAAATTTGCGTCTTTAGGCGACATTTATGTCATGGACGCTTTCGGTGCCGCCCACAGAGCGCACGCTTCGACAGAATCCGCTGTCCGCCAAGCAAAAATCGCTGTCGCCGGACCGCTTATGCTGGCTGAAATGGAAGCTGCGAATAAAATTTTACAGGAACCGAAACGCCCTCTTTACGCCATTGTCGGCGGATCAAAAGTTTCCACGAAAGTCACGGTGCTTGAAAATCTGCTCGGCTTTGTGGACGGGCTCATCGTCGCAGGCGGCATTGCCAACACATTTCTTTTGGCGGAAGGCTACGCCGTCGGAAAATCCCTTGTGGAAGAAGATTTCGTGGAAGAAGCAAAACGCCTTATCAAACTTGCGAAAGACAAGAACGTGGATTTGCCGCTCGCAAAAGACGTTGTCGTGGCAAAAGATTTAAGCACGGCGCAAGATTTGAGAACCTGCCCGATCACGGATATTAAAGCTGACGAAGCTATTTTCGATATGGGCGAGGAAACCTGCAAGGAATTTGCCAAAGTTCTTGAAAAAGCCCATACCGTCGTTTGGAACGGACCTCTCGGTGTTTTTGAACAAAGCCCTTTTGACAAGGGAACACGCCTGATTGGCGATATCTTGGCAAAAAGCAAAGCGTACACCCTTGTTTGCGGCGGAGACAGCGTTACCGCCGTGGAACAATTCGGCATTCAGGACAAAATGGGTTATTTGTCCACCGGCGGCGGTGCGTTTTTGGAAGTGTTGGAAGGAAAAATTCTTCCTTCAGTTGCCGCCCTTGCTGACCGCGCATAATTAATATTTCCTGCATTTTAAATGATAGAGCCCCTCTCCATTTTTATGAAAAGGGGCTTTTTTACAATATCAATATATCCCGAACTCTTCCGTATCAAGTTCCTGGGTTGCAAGCAATTTATCATACCACGCATCCCTTTGCATTACCGATTTCAATTTCTGTGCGTATCCTTTGACAACTTCGGTATTCAGCTGCCGAGCCGCCGATTGCTTAACCTCTTCACAGAAGACTTTATCTTCAAACTTACTCGCAAGTTCCGCAAGCAGCAATAAATTATGCTTGGAAAAACAAAGGGAAACCGCGCGCTGGCAATAAGCAAGCGCTTCTTCTGTTCTTCCCTGCTTGGTCAAACTTCGGATAAGAATTTGATAGCCGTCATGCCAAAAAGGTTCTTTTAAAAGATATTCCCTGCAAAGCCCGTCAGAATACGAAGATAAGACCGTTTTATTGAATTGCTTTCTTTTTTCTTCAGCCAAACGCGGATAAAATACAAAATCCTTTGTCAGTGCCGGAACATAGCCGTCTTGGGCGTAATATAAATGAGCGTCAGGAATGATATGGGGCTTTCTGGCAAATAGGAGTTTGCTGTTATGCATATCGGCATTCAATCGTCCGGGAGTCTGGCTGGTATGATGATAGACTATGCTTTCAGGCACAACCTGCTGCATGCACTCATGCTCAACATACGTATAACAAAGGTCAATATCTTCCATGCCGTTTTTATAGCCTTCAAAAAATTTTCCGACCGCAAAAAACTGTTCCGTACGGCATAAAAGCACCGCCCCGGTGATGATACGAAACTTCCTTTTCCGCAATACAGCCGGATGTGTCGGCTGAAAATCGGAATAGATATGCCCGACTTGTTGGATAGGCGTTACCGTCACCCCGCAATGCTGCACTGTTCCGTTAGGAAAAAGAAGCAATGGCCCGACCATGCCCACACGCGGATTATCAAGGGCTTTTACCAAGGGCGGCAGCCAGTTTCGCGTCACGACGGTATCATTATTTAAGAATAAGATATATTCATGCCCGTCTTTTCTTGCTTCTTCCGCTCCTTGATTGCAGGCGACGGCGAAACCTAAATTCTCCTGGTTGCGTATATAGGTGAAATGCCCTTCCCCGAATAAGGACCGCCCCATTTTTTCGGCATGAGTGGCGGTTTTATCCGTGGAAGCGTTATCAACCAAATAAACATGAATATCGGCAAGCTGCGTATGTTTCACAAGGGACTGCAAACAAGGAAAGGTCATTTTCTCCCATAAGTTCCAAACAGGTATCACGATACCGATTCCCATAATCCCTCCCTAATTGAAATCAGCAAGCAGAGCTCTCAAATCAAATTCACCGAATTGATATTGTTTGCATTCGGTTCGAAGCCTTGCCATCGCGTCATGAAGATGCGGAGAAGCAACCCCATGATAAATGGAAGTGTACACCTCCAAAAGGGCCGCCAAAGAATCACAGGCTTTAATCAGCTTTCCGTCTTTGCCGTTATACCTGTCTTCATTGAATTCCTGCATTTGACCGTATTCGTCCAATGTATGCACAATGCCGAGCTCGTCTTGATATTGTTCTAAAAATTCCGAACTGTACCCCACCCCCAAATAATAAGACAGGCAGTTGACAATATCCTCGTAACCGGCGCTGCGAAGCGGGTCCAAAATACGCCTTTCCAATTCGTCCTTTTCATATTGGTGAATGATTTCAGGTAGTTCTTTAACAGATTTTTTAACCGGATTGATGATGTCACGCGTCAAAAGTTCCGGCAAATCATGGAAAAGCCCGCAAAAAAAGTTGTTGACAGCCCTAGCCTTTGAAAGACCTTGCTCAATGGACATCATATAAGCGATAAGCCCCACAATGAACATATGTCCGAGCACGGAAGTTTCAGGAACACGCGCAGTCTGCGACCAGCGGATCTGAAACCTGAGCTGCCCGCACAAATTGGCGACACGGGCAAAAGGATTGCCGGCATTGTTCAATAAGTCGGAAACGCCCTGCACATCTTTCATGGATTGAAGCTGTTCCGTAAACGACAAATCAATATCCCGAAGTTCCTCGTCAAAAAAATTCAAAGAACGGATCAAATTAAATTCCCATTTCGAAGCGAACAAATGCGAAGCCGTCAAAATCCTTTTTGCCGGGTTGTTGTCCTGAAAATCCAGCGCGTCCGTGTGATATGCGACAAAACGTTTCCAAAAATCCTCATTGATGGGTTTGACAAGCGGTTCAAGTTCCGCAAAAACCCAATTCGTCAGCTGTTCGAAATGTTCCCTGTTTTCCCTGATCTGATAAAAAACAGGCGGTTTGATATCGGTAATGACAAGGCGGTACATATAATCAAAAATACAGCCTTCGATAATTTCAACTCCGAGCTCCAAAGCGATATCGTCTTCCAAGTCCCGGGATTTCAATTTATAGAGCAAAAAAGCCGTTATCATTTTATGGGCTTGCTTATCGACTTCATAAAGCTCCACGGGACGGAGCTTATCATTCCAACGGCGCATGAGCGAACCGGAAAAAATGAATTGTAAAAAACTTTTGCGTATTTTTGTCATGGTTACCTCACGCACAAATATTAAAATAAGCCTGAAAAATAAGCAAGAATAAAAAAAAATTTTTTATCAAAAAAAAGCGTGCTTTTTTTAAAAAAATAAGGTATAAGTATTCTTGTTTTTATTTCTGCCATCCCGTTACTCGCAGATTTAAAAGACACACTCCTTTTAAACCATGTGGAATAAGCTAAAAAAATTGTTTTTTTTAGTTTCTTTTTTATTGACATACAGTCAAAAAAAACCTATTAATCCATCTTTGCGATAAAAGCGAGACAGGAGAGATATACATGAAAACTTATAGCCCAACTCCAGAAAGCATTGATCGTCAATGGTTTTTGGTTGACGCACAAGATCAAATTCTCGGACGTTTAGCATCTCAAATTGCTCACCGTTTACGCGGCAAACACAAACCGGAATTTGCTCCTCACATGGACAACGGCGATTTTATCGTTGTTGTGAATTGTGAAAAAATTAAAGTTACAGGTAATAAGCTTCAAAAGAAAAATTACTATCACCATACCGGTTATGTCGGTAATTTAAAATCTATTACCTTAGAAAAACAATTGCAACAAAAACCGGAAGAAGTGCTCCGTGCCGCTGTTCGTGGTATGCTTCCAAAAAACAGACTCGGCCGTGCGATGCTTAAAAAATTAAAAATTTATGCCGGTGCTGAGCACCCTCATCAAGCTCAAGAACCTAAGACCTTGACTTTTGAACGCTAGGAGTAAGCATGTCAACTCAATTTGATTACGGTACTGGTCGTCGTAAAACCGCTACTGCTCGTACCCGTTTGTATGCAGGAAGCGGCAATATTGAAATCAACGGCCGCCCAATGGAACAATATTTTCCACGCAAGACTTTGCAAATGATCATCCGCCAACCATTAGTCCTCACTAAAAATACGGAACGTTTCGACATTAAGGTTAACGTTCAAGGCGGCGGACAAGCAGGTCAGGCTGCTGCGGTGCGTCACGGCATTTCCCGTGCGTTATTGCAGGCAGATGCAGAACTTCGCGGCATTTTGAAACGTGCAGGGTTCCTGACTCGCGACGCACGTAAGAAAGAACGTAAAAAATACGGTTTGGCTGCTGCCCGCGCCCGGTACCAATATTCAAAACGTTAATACTTTCTTTCTCCGGTCCGCATTTCAATGCCCCTTTTTCAGGGGCATTTTATGCCATAATTCATAGGTAGCGTTAACAATGTCCGCAAATCAAGTTGTTCAAGCCAAAGACACCCGTCCATGCATAACCGTTATCGGCATGGCAGGAGCAGGCAAAAGCACGGTGGGCAAAATGTTGGCACTTTCTTTAAATTGGGCATTTGTCGATACTGACCATATCATTGAAGCGACCTATGCGACGAGATTGCAGGATGTAGCGGATAAACTCACAAAAGACGAGTTTTTGGATACAGAAGCTTCAATAGTGCAAAGTATTTTTTTCAACAGAACCGTTATTGCGACGGGAGGCTCCGTGGTTTATCGTGAAAAAACCATGGAACACCTTGCAAAGCTTGGTATCATAGTATACCTGAACGTTGATTTGAATCTTATTTTGGAAAGGATAGCGAAAAATCCGGAACGGGGTTTGGCTATCGCCCCCGGGCAAACCATAGAAGATTTATTTCATGAAAGAGAGCTGCTTTATAAGAAATACGCGAACATCACTTTAGATGCGAAAACCATGTCGCCTAAGGAATGCGCACAAAAGCTTATGAAAATGCTTCCGGAAAATTTTCTGTAATCTTTCAGAGCGAACGTTGCGAGAATAACGCTTGCATAGTATCGGATAACGGTTTATACTTGTCTTATCAATAATGAGGAGAAGAGCATGAAAGACGGCATACATCCAAAAGTTTATAAAGCAAAAATCCAATGTGCCTGCGGTTTTGAAGTTGAAGCGCTTTCTACCAAAGGTGAAGCAGTTCACACAGAAATTTGCTCCAACTGCCACCCATTCTATACCGGTAAACAACGTTTTGTTGATACCGCCGGCAGAATTGACCGTTTCCGTAAAAAATACGCTAAATTTGAAAATAAATAATTTCGTTTTATACGGATATATGAATTGCCTCCTTGGTTTTATCCAAGGAGGTCTTTTTAATTGAAGCGACATTATTCTTCTTTAACTTTTCCATACCTTATGATGAAACTTTTTCTTTTCCTATTCGCAATGTTTTACAAATTCACCACCCATATCGGCGGGCAAGCCGTCATGGGCGGACTTATCATGCGCAATTATGAGCGCTATGTGCTTGCAGTAAGAAACAGCGGCAATGAAATTGTCGTCGAGCGGCATACGTGGTATTCCCTTTCAAAACATCCCGTACTTCGGAAAACCTTTATCCGGGGCTTCCCGATTTTACTGGAAACGCTCATCAACGGCATAAAAGCTCTCAACCGTTCTGCGGAACTCATTGAAAGCACCCCCAAAAAAAACACGCCCATGCAAATGTTTTTCAGCCTTGTTTCGGCTACATTGCTGGCGGTTCTGCTCTTCGTGATCATTCCCCATTTTTTTGCTTTCGCCATGGAACACATAGGGCTTGGAGGTTCGATAGACAGCCTTTCATTCCATATTTGGGACGGACTATTCAAAATTTTTCTTTTTTTGGGATATATTTATTTGATTTCGTTTATTCCGGAAATAAAAGCCGTTTTGCAATACCACGGCGCAGAACACAAAGTTATTTCCTGCTATGAGAACGAACTCACGGTCTGTGCGGAAAATGCCAAACGGTGCACACGCCTGCACCCCCGCTGCGGCACAAGTTTCATTTTATTCGTTCTGCTCCTCGCCATTATCGTCCACAGCATTTTCGTACCCCTTATTTTGTTCTTTCCTCTTTTGAAAAATAGTGCTATCATGCACAGCGTTGTTATTCTTTTCAAGATTATTCTGATTATTCCAATCAGCGCTTTCGCTTATGAACTAATCCGAGCTTCCGCCAAAAGAACAGCAAATATTTTCCTGAAAATCCTTTCTGTTCCGGGTTTGGCCCTGCAAATTTTGACGACAAGGGAACCAAGCATGGAACAGCTTGAAGTCGCAGTTATTGCATTAAAGGAAGTCTTACAGGACAATCCGCAAAACTTTATAACAGCACCATACAGAATTATTGAAAATAAAGGATAAACCATGTTTGAAAAATTAGAAGCCTTGGAAAAACAATATCTTGAATTTGAAAAACAATTGGCAGAACCGGATATTTTTGAAGATCAGGAAAAGTACCGCAAAATCACCAAAGCCCATGCGGATTTGGATGATATCGTCCATCTTTTCAGAAAATACAAAGCGGCGAAACAACAATATGAAGACAATAAGGAACTCATGCACGACAGCGACCCGGAAATAAAAAGCATGGCGGAAGAAGAAAACGCTTTGCTCCATGACGAATTTCCCGCAATGGAACAGGAACTGCGTGTCATGCTCCTTCCTCCGGATCCCCTTGATGAAAAAAATATTGTTCTGGAAATTCGGGCCGGTACCGGCGGCGAAGAAGCCGCTCTTTTTGCCGGTGATTTATTCAGGATGTACAGCCGTTATGCTGAACGCATGAACTGGAAAGTGGAAATCATGAGCGAAAACCCGACCGACAACGGCGGATATAAGGAATTAATCGCTCTCATCACGGGAAACCGCGTTTACAGCCGTTTGAGATATGAATCAGGAACGCACCGCGTGCAGCGTGTTCCCGCCACGGAATCACAAGGCAGAATACATACTTCTGCCGCAACAGTCGCCGTCATGCCGGAAGCGGAAGAAGTCGATGTGGATATCCGCCCGGAAGATTTGCGGATTGACGTATACCGCGCATCAGGCGCAGGCGGTCAGCACGTCAACAAAACAGAATCAGCTGTCCGCATAACCCATATCCCGACCGGCACTGTCGTCACCTGCCAAGATGAAAAATCACAGCACAAAAACAAAGCGCGCGCAATGAAAGTGCTCGCTTCCCGCATTTTACAGGCGGAACAGGAACGCCAGCATTCGGAAATGGCAGCCGACAGAAAATCGCAAGTCGGCAGCGGAGACAGGTCCGAACGCATCCGAACCTATAATTATCCTCAGGGACGTATCACAGACCACCGTGTCAATGTTACCGTTTATTCCTTGGAACGCTTCATGGACGGAGAAATTCAAGGCATTGTCGATGAACTCGCAAGTTTTGCGCAGGCGGAAAAACTCAAAGCGGAAAACCTCGCCTGATACTCGGTATCCGCATAGACAATCAGGCAAAAAACATATTTTGTATTTCATTTGTACAATAACGGAATAAGGTTTCAACAATGAAAAACAATTTTTGCACCTGCAATGATTTGGCATGTCCTTTAAACCCGAAAAATCATGATAAAGGCTGTTCGCCCTGCATCCAAAAAAACTTGCGGCAAAAAGAAATACCGAACTGTTTTTTCAAATTGGCCGGACTTACCGGAAAAAGGGAAAGCTATTCTTTTGAAGAATTTGCCAAACTTGTCCTCGGCAAGAACGGTTCATGAATTTGACTGTGCTGATTAATACACTGAGTTATGAACGCCGCCTAAAAAAGGCTTTCCATATTTTTTCCAAAACTGCTTGCAAGTTTTTTTTGTATGCTTATTTCTATATTGAGGTATCAATATGAGTAACAATACAGCAGAAAATCAACCGCTCATTGAAACTGCGCAAGATATTCAAGAACCAAAACTCTATAAGGTAATCATGCACAATGATGATGTGACCACTATGGAATTCGTGGTGCAGGTTCTTGTTGATGTTTTTCATAAAAGCATTGAAGACGCTTCTGAAATCATGATGAAAATCCATACGCAGGGTAAAGAGATCTGTGGAATTTATCCGCGTGAAATTGCGGAATTTCGTATCTATAAAACATTACATTTAGCAAAAAATGCTCATTTTCCTCTATTATGCACCATGGAAGAAAATGCATAATAAAGCGTTGCGCATTTATCATAAGGAAATATTATGGGACGTTCACTCATGCAGGCGCTTGCGTTGGCTGTCCTGCAAATCAGAAACAAACGCCATGAATTTATGACGCTTGAACATATTTTGCTCGCCGTCACCTTTGAAAAAACAGGACAAAGGATTTTAGCCGCCTGCAATATCGATATACACGAATTACGCCATAATTTGGAACAATATCTGGAAGAGAACATGACAACCGTCGCTCCCGAAGACAAAGGGGAAATCGTCCAGACGCCCGCTGTCACCCGTGTGCTTGAGCGCTGTCTGCGTGAACAGGCTCAAACCAATAAGCAGGCGGAAATAGGAAATTTTCTTATTCATCTTTACAGTGAACAGGATTCATGGGCTGCGTATTTCATTAAAAAACAAGGTGTCATTCTTGCACATATAAAGGACATTGTCAGCCGTGAAGCGGCAAAGTTTTCACAACCCGCCGACAATATCATCATCAGCGACATCAATGAAATAACAAACCCCGAAGATGTGCAGCAATATAAAAATTCCCTGCAAAAAAATCCCGGTGAGGCAAAGGAAGAAAAACAATCAGCCTTGGATTTGTTTGCCGTCGACCTTATCGCAAAAGCGAACAACGGAAAAATCGACCCTCTTATCGGACGCGGAAATGAATTGCAGCGCACCCTCGAAGTGCTTTCACGCCGTAAAAAAAATAATCCTCTTTTCTTGGGCGAGCCCGGAACAGGAAAAACCGCCATTGCCGAAGGAGTCGCCCTTGCCGTTGCAAAAGGCGATGTGCCTAAGGATTTTCAAGACTGCCGCATTTTCGCCCTTGATTTGGGAGCGCTGCTCGCCGGTGCAAAATACCGCGGCGACTTTGAAAACCGTCTCAAACAGGTTGTTGCGGAATTGCAAAAGCTGCCCAATTCCATTCTTGTTATTGATGAAATCCATACCCTTGTCGGAGCAGGCGCAACAAGCGGCGGTTCCATGGACGCATCAAACCTTTTAAAACCTATTTTGGCAAGCGGCGATTTACGCTGCATAGGTTCAACAACATACGAAGAATACAGAAACCATTTTGAAAAAGACAGGGCTTTATCCCGCCGCTTTCAGGTTATCGATGTCAAAGAACCGAGCCGTGACGACTGCCTCTCCATTTTGAAAGGTCTGCAAAGATATTATGAAAAATTCCATACCGTCAGATACGGCAAAGGCGTGCTTGAGGCCGCAGTGGATTTATCCATAAAATATATGCAGGACAGACTGCTCCCGGACAAAGCCATTGACATTTTGGACGAAGCGGCGGCCTCCGTAAAACTGGGATTTTACGCATCCGCAAAAGATAATGGCAAAAACCGCGCCTTGCCCGTTACAGTGAAACATATTGAAGAAACCATCGCCCGCATGAAGAATATTCCCCCATCACAAGTGAGCATGGATGAAAAACATAAGCTCCGCACGCTGAAAACGGATTTGCTGGCACGTATTTTCGGACAAGAACAAGCCATTGAAACCGTAAGCAATGCCATTTGGCGGGCAAGGGCCGGGCTTAATGGCGAAAACCGTCCTCAGGCGAGTTTCCTTTTCCATGGACCGACCGGTGTCGGAAAAACGGAGCTTGCTAAAAATATTGCGGAATTATTGCAAATTCCGTTTTTACGCTTCGATATGAGCGAATATATGGAAAAACACGCCGTCGCCCGTTTGATCGGCTCCCCTCCGGGCTATGTCGGCTTTGAACAGGGAGGGCTTTTGACCGACGCCATCCGTAAAACCCCGCATGCGGTTTTATTGCTTGATGAAATAGAAAAAGCCCACCCCGACATCTATAATATTCTTCTGCAGGTCATGGACTACGCGACCCTCACGGACAATAACGGCTATAAAGCCGACTTCCGCCATGTTATCCTGATTATGACGACCAATGCCGGAGCAAATGAAATGCAGAGCCGTACGCTTGGATTTGTGGATAAAGGAAAAGCAAGCGGAAAAAGTATCAAAGCGGTTGAAAATACCTTCAGTCCCGAATTCAGGAACAGGCTTGACGCCCTGATTGGTTTTAACAGCCTGACTATTGAGCAGATGCACCCCATTGTGGACAAAGTTCTGCTCAGCCTCAAAAACGGGCTTTTTGAAAAGAAAGTGTTTTTCGAACTCACCTCTTCCGCCCGTGACTGGCTCGCCCGCAAAGGATACGACGCGAAACTCGGCGCAAGACCTTTACAGCGCCTTATCAGAACAGAAATCGAAGACGTGCTCGCAAGAGAAGTCCTTTTCGGAAAACTGGCTAAGGGCGGAAAAGTAAAGGCGATAGCCCAAACTCCGCAGGCGGAACATCTTGATTTTATTTTTGAGAAAACACCCGTCCGTCAAAAAGAAAAAATTAAGGAAACCGCTTAACATACCCGAAGGCTTACCCTTCCCTTTTCTTTTCCATGCGCGATTATGTTTTTCTGGACGAGGAGATTTGGTTTCCCGAATATGAATATGCCGATGATAACGGATTACTTGCCATCGGAGGCGATTTATCCGTGGAGCGGCTTATTCTTGCCTACCAAAATGGGATTTTTCCGTGGTACGGCAAAGAAGATCCCATTCTTTGGTGGGCACCGGATCCTCGTTTCGTGCTTTTTCTCAAAGATTTTCATTTAACCAAAAAACAAAGAAAACAAATGGAAAAAGCCCGATTCCACATTACGGAAAACCATTGTTTTGAAAAAGTGGTTGAACTTTGCGCGTCCGTGAAAAGAAAAAGTCAAGAAAATCACAGTGACACATGGATAACGCCTGAAATGCAAAAAGCCTATGCCAATCTGCACAAACACCATATCGCCCACAGCGTGGAAGTTTGGACGCAGACATCCCAAAACCGCGAAGAAACACCCGTAACCCATTCCTTTGATAGTGAAACCTATTATCTTGCGGGCGGACTATACGGAGTTTTGACTCCGCATGTTTTTTGCGGAGAATCCATGTTCAGCCTCATGCCAAACGCCTCAAGGGCGGGACTTGATTATCTCGTGCGAAAATTGGAAAAAGCCGGACACATTCTCATTGACTGCCAAATAGAAAGTCCGCATTTTTCCCGAATGGGAGCCCGCAATATTCCAAGACAAGAATTTTTAGATTATTTACATGGGAAAAATGGTGAACATACAAACTAAACGCCTTTCTGTACGTGCGTTATCACAAGATGATTTTGATTTACTTTTTCCCTTTTTGAGTGACCCCAAAACCATGTATGCCTATGAACATGGCTTTTCGAGGGAAGAAGTACAGGCTCTCCTTGATAAGCAAATCCATTCCTACGCTGTCAATAATTTTGGTTTGTGGGCTGTCATATTAAAAGAAACAAAAACATGTATCGGGCTTTGCGGCGTTACCCTGCAGTACTATAACAAGAAAACAGTACCGGAGTTGGGGTATATTTTTCATAAAACATACTGGCATAACGGCTATGCCTTTGAAAGCGCAAGCGCCTGCATGGATTTTGCATTTTCCGAACTGAACATACCGAAATGCTACGCAATCATCCGTGATACCAACCATGCATCGCAAAAATTGGCGCTGCGTTTGGGAATGAAGCAGGTTGATACGGTAATTAAACACTATTGGCAAATGGATATGCCCCATTTGGTTTTTGTAAAAGACAACACGGAAGAACCGTTCAAACCCGCTTCATAAAAACCGTTCTGTTTTTAACAATCGGTTATTTTTGCGACACTTGACATCTCTTGTGATTTTTATTACTTTTTCAGAAAAAATAAGGACTGCGGGAAAAACAAATGTCAAAAAAAATTTTTTACTGTGATAAAATAAAAACGTTTTGTCCGGAATATCCGAACGTTCAAGCCATTTTGGTTTCCGATGGACGCATTGAATTCATGGGAACGAAAGACGATGTTTTAACATATATATATATATATAGGAAAACAACAGATTGAAGAAATCCATTTAGGCGAAGGCGTCCTTTACCCCGGATTTATCGATACCCACAGTCACTGCTCCATTTACAGCAATTTATTGGATAAAGTCTATTGTGCCCCGTCCTGCGGCAATATCCCCTCAATTTTACAGAAATTAAAAGAAAAAGCCGATAACACCCCGGAAGGTGAATGGGTTATCGGATACAGTTATGACGATACCGGAATACCGGAAGCAAGGCATTTAAACAAACATGATTTAAATGCGGTCAGCACCAGACATCCTGTTTTAGTTTCCCATATTTCCAGCCATATGGGATATGCCAATGATTTAGCCCTGCAAAAATTTTCTTTTGACGCCCGTACAAAAATTCCGGGCGGCGAAGTCGTTGTCGACAGCCAAGGCCAAACAACAGGCTTTTTATTGGAAACGGCATATTTCAAATGCCTGTCCTATTTGCCGGCAGCCACTCCCGAACAGCAAAAAGAAAATCTAAAAAAAGCTGTTTACGAATACAATAAAAACGGTTTTACGACCATTCAGGACGGCGGACTTGGTTTCGGCACCGACGCCCGGCTCATCACGCAATCATATATTCAATTATATAAAGAAAACCGGCTCAATGCGAGAATGTATCTGCAATATGTTCCGGAAGCGTTTGAAAAATTGCTTCCATACGGCTTATGGAATTTCGGAAACGATTATATCACGTTCGGCGGATTGAAATATTTTACGGACGGTTCTATCCAGGGCTTTACCGGAGCCCTTTCCCAAGATTATCACAGCCGTCCCGGTTATAAAGGCAATCTCCTTTATCCTCAAGAAGAAATTGACGCAATGATTGAAAAATATCATTGCATGAATGTGCAAATTGCGGTTCACACCAATGGCGACGCGGCTTCGGAAGCCGTTATCTCCGCCTTTGAAAAAGCATTGAAGAAAAATCCCCGCACGGATTTAAGGCATATGCTCGTTCATGCCCAAATGGTTTCCGATTCTCAATTGGAAAGAATGAAAGCCTGCGGAATCATTCCCACATTTTTTGTCAAACACGTTGAAGTTTGGGGGGATCGTCATGCAAAAATTTTCCTCGGTCCCGAACGGATGTCCCGCTTAGACCCATGCGGTTCAGCCGCAAAAATCGGCTTGCCCTTCGCTTTGCACGTGGATACGCCGGTTTTACCGGTTACCGCGCTTGAAAGCATGCATACGGCCGTCAACCGCACAAGTTCCTCCGGCATTGTTTATGGCGAAAATCAACGCATTTCGATAAAGCAGGCGCTGGAAGCATACACGGTCAACGCCGCCCTTTGCTGCGCGGGAGAAAAAAACAGAGGCAGGCTAAAACCGGGATATTATGCGGATTTCGTGCTGCTTGACAAAGACCTTGAAGAAATACCTTCCGCCGACATTAAAAATGCCCAAGTATTGAAAACCATTTGCGGCGGCAATATCGTTTACGAAAAAAATTAAAATCCCCCCGCTGTCTTATTAAAAAGGAGGAACACAAATGCAAGAGCAAAGACTGTTGGATTCATTAGCGTTTCTGGCAAAAAACTGCAACGACACCCCTTGGTTGGGAGTAACCCGTTTTTCATGGTCGGCAGCGGACCGAAAAGCCCGCCGATACATCAGCGCGGAACTGGAAAAAATCGGCATAACGGCACATACTGACGGAATAGGCAATATCCATGGCATATATAAAGGAAAAACCGATAAACCCGCAATTGTGATCGGCTCGCACCTTGATACGGTTAAAAACGGCGGTAACTATGACGGAACATACGGAGTTGCCGCCGCATTGGAGGTATTGCGCAGCCTTTACGATAAAAACCATATTCCCGAAAGGGATATTGAATTTATCGCCTTTGCGGAAGAAGAAGGCTCGAATTTCGGCAATACGTGTTTGGGAAGCAAAGCCATCACGGGGCAAATTTCCGAAAATGATTTGAAATCCATACGCAATAAAGACGTATCCGCATGGGATTTGCTGCGGCAATTCGGATTGCAGCCTCAAAACCTCATCCATGAACAAGTCGACCCTCAAAAAATTCTGGCTTTTTTAGAAATTCATATCGAACAAAACGAAATTTTATACAAAAAAAATATTCCGCTGGGAATAGTTACGGCAATATGCGGCATGCGTCTTTATGCAATCCGTATTGAAGGACGTTCGGACCATGCGGCAAGCCCCATGCTGGGAAGAGCCGACCCCATGGCTGCTTTTGCGGAAATAGCCTATTCTATGGAAAAATTATGGAAAGACGGCGTACTGCCGGAAGATTTTTCATGCACCATAGGAAATATCCGATGTCTTCCCAATGCGGGCATCGTCATCCCAAGCCAAGTCGATTTTACCATCGATATCAGGCACATTGACATAGAAACGCTTGAAAAAGGCTGGAAACGCATTGAAGCAATGATTAACGCCGTTCAGGAAAAAAGAAATATCCGCTTGACTGTTGAACGCCTTTCCGCAAGCGGCGGAACCGCCATGGCTGAATTTGTGAAAAACACTTTCGCCCAATCGGCAAGGGAACTGAATGCGCCTGTCCATTACCTGCAAAGCGGTCCCGCCCACGATGCGGCAAGTATGGGGCATAATGTCCCGGTCGGTTTGCTTTTTGTTCCGAGCATTGACGGACTAAGCCATTGTCCCGAGGAAAACACAAGTCCCGAACATTTGATTTTAGGCGCTAAAGTCTTTGAAAACGCCGTGCTCGCACTGGCAGAACAAAAATGACAATCATTTCTTTATGGAAATGAATATATCAGGCTGAGGTTTTTTTATTAATTCAAAAAGGAGACTTTTAATGAAAGCGAAATTTCTTTCTCTTATTTGCAGTGCAGTGCTAACGGGGCTTCTCTTCATGCCAAGCTTTGCAAGTGCGAAAACAACTGTCATCATTGCAAGTTCCGTTGACACCAACGAACAAAATTATTTAAACGTAACTTACAACAAATTTGTCGAACTTGCGCAGCAATATTCCAACAACGCTTTTGATTTCCAACTCTTTCCGAGCATGCAGCTTGGCGACGAAATCGCGACGGTCCGTGCCGCGCAGCTTGGAACACTACAAATAGCAATGCTGGCAACCAATAACTTCGCTCCGTTCTCCCCCTCCACCGGCTGGGTGAATATGCCGTATTTTTTCAACACATTGGAAGATTTCCGCAAAATGCTTGACATCATGTGGGACCAACACAACGAATGGGCTGTCAAAGAAGCCGGCTGCCGCGTGCTCGCCATTGTCGATGTCGGTTACCGTCAACTCACCACAAGCAAAAAATATCCTGTGCGCAGCCTGCAGGACGCAAAAGGAATTAAAATCCGCACTCCGCAAAATCCGCTTATGGTTTCAACGTTCCAATCCCTTGGTCTCGAACCTACGGCGGTCGCATTTTCAGAAACCTTCAACGCCTTGCAGCAAGGTGTTGTTGACGGTCAGGAAGGCTGTTTCAATAACGTCATCACATTGAAATTCTATGAAGCACAGAAATATGCAACAAAAATCAACTATTCCGTCCACAGCGCAAACTTCATCGTAAATGAAAAATGGCTGCAATCCCTGCCCGAAACGGAAAGGGAAGCCCTCATCCGCGCGGGCAAGGAAGCCATGGAATATGAACGCACCAAAGTTGCGGGCATTTTGGAAACCGATGACAAACTTATGGTTGAGCACGGAATGGAACTTCTCGGTGTTGTTACCGATATTGACGAATGGTTTCGTCTCGGCCGCACCGCATGGCCGAAATGCTACGAGGTCATCGGCGGCGGAGATGCGGCAAAAGGCGAAGCGATTATCAAGCTTGTGATTGAAAAAGGTCAAGGTATCATCGAGCAATAAATTTCAGAGGAATTTCCTTTTATTGCGGGAAATTCCTCTTTTTTATTTAAATTCGTCCTTATTTAATCATTTGTCTTTATTTTATTGTTCTTCATAGAGGTAATCATTTTCTCTAACGGGAGTTTTTATGAAAAAATATATCAGATGGCTTGACAAATGGGGAGAAGAAGCCTTTGTTTCCACCATGCTGGCATTTCTTATCGGCATATTGGCGATTGGCGTTTTTTCAAGGTTTTTGATGAACAAATCCTTTCCTTGGGTTGAAGAAGTCTGCAGTTACCTTTTTATTTGGTCTTCCTACATCGGCATAGCCATCGCCGTGAAACACAAGGAACAACTGAGAGTTCTCATCCTCATGGATTTAATCGCGAAAAAATACCCCGCCGTCGTCCGTGCCTGCTATATCGTTTCGGAAATCATCTTTTCCGTCTTTTGCGTCATTGTTTTTTATTACAGCCTCCGCATGCTTGGAAACATGACGAAGTTTCCCCAAGTTTCGGCGGCATTGGAAATAGACGTGTTTTACCCTTATTTGATTATTCCTGTCAGCATGGCATTAACCGCTTTCAGAACCCTTCAAACCGTATACCGTGATATTAAAGCCGGCACGCTGCAATACGTTTCAAAAGAGGAATAACACATGATTTTAATTGTAACGTTTGTTATTTTAATGTTTTTGGGTCTGCCTCTTTTCGGCGTAATCGGGCTTGCCACGGTTACGGCGATGATCGGCATGCCTTTTCCCATGGAGTTCATCCCGCAAAATCTCTATATCGGCATGGACCAATTCCCTTTAATCGCCACCATTGGTTTTGTCATGGCAGGCTTTCTCATGGAACCTGCCGGCATTACCGGTGAAATCATCGATGTTGCAAAACGCAGCGTCGGCAACTTCACCGGAGGATTAGCAATGGTGACAATTCTGGCCTGCATGATATTCGCCGCCCTCAGCGGTTCCGGTCCCGCAACGACAGCCGCCATAGGCAGTATCATGATACCCGGAATGATCAGCGCAGGATACCGCAAAGACGACGCAGCAGCCGTTTCCGCAACAGGCGGCACGCTCGGCATTCTCATTCCGCCAAGCAACCCTTTGATTTTATACGGAGTTGTCGCAAACACTTCCATTGCAGGGCTTTTCATGGCAGGCTTCATTCCGGGTTTCGTCATGACGACTTCCATGTGCATAACGGCTTATATCATCGCGAAAAAACGCGGTTACAAAGGAACGGGAATTAAATTCTCCCTCACGGAACTTTTAAAATCCATTTGGCGGGGAAAATGGGCGTTAGCCACGCCTGTCATCATTCTCGGAGGAATTTACGGCGGCATTTTCACCCCGACGGAAGCTGCGGAAGTAGGCGTCATCTGGACCCTTTTCGTCGGTTTGTTCATTTACCGCAAACTCACATGGAAAAATATCTCCTCCGCATTAATCCGAACCTCCGCATTTGCCGGCTCGGCGACAATTTTAGTCGGCGTTTCCATGGCGTTTTCACGTTTGCTCACCCTATACCAAATTCCGCAAACCGTCGGGGCGTTCATGTCCTCGATTTCGACAAATCCCTCCGTCACGCTTTTGCTCATCGCCTTATTCATCTTCCTCTGCGGATTCGTCGCCGACACGTTGGCAATGGTCGTGGTTCTCGCACCGGTATTTTTGCCTATCACCAACGCTCTTGGAATCCACCCCATCCAATTAGGAATTTTATTTGTCGTTTGCTGTGAAACTGGCTTCTTAACCCCTCCGTTCGGAGCCAATCTTTTTATCACCATGAAAATAACGAACGTGAAATTGGAAGAAGTCGCCTTGCATTCACTGCCGTATCTTCTCACAATTTGGGCGATCATTTTCATTACGGCGCTGTTTCCGCAATTTGTCATGTTCCTGCCGGAACTGTTGTTGTAAACAAAAAACAATACCCAAAATGGAGTTATTTACCTATGAATATGAAAAAAATCATCGCTGCCTTCCTGCATTTGGCAATGCTTCTTACCGCGGCTCCGGCATATGCCGCCGAACTGCCGAAACTTGCAAGCGCCTGGATGGGAGAATTTGAAACCTTCGTTGCATGGTATGCAAAAAACAACGGCTGGGACAAGGAACAAGGCTTTGACCTGAGCATGATACCGTTTGATTCCGGCAAAAGCATCGTTGAAAGCCTTGCCGCCACAAACTGGTCCGTTGCCGGCTGCGGAGCCGTTCCCTCTTTGATTGAACCATTAAGCGACTACGTGTATATCATCGCCGCTGCCAATGACGAATCCGCCTCAAATGCCGTTTACGTGCGCAAAGACAGCCCGATACTGAAAACAAAAGGAAACAATCCGCTCTTTCCGAACGTTTACGGTTCGGCAGAAACCGTTGCAAATAAAAAAATAGTGTACACCAAAAACACATCGGGGCATTACCTTTTATCGAACTGGCTGAAAATTTTGGGTTTATCGGAAAAAGATGTCATTTTGCATGAAAGCGAACCGACACCGGCATTAAGCGCCTTCACAGGAGGTGACGGAGATATAATAACCCTTTGGGCTCCCTTTACTTTTGAAGCGGAAAATAAAGGGTTTCAAACAGCCGCAAAAGCCTTGGACTGCGGCTTGACGCAATACGTATTCTTGCTTGCCAATAAAAACTTCGCAGACAAAAACCCGGAACAGACAACCGCTTTCCTGCGTATGTACATGAAAGGCTTGGAACATATCAAAAACACCGACAGCAGCCTTCTGGCAAAAGACTATGTCAAGTTTTACAAGGAATGGACAGGAAATGATCTGCCCGAATCGCAAGCAAAACTCGATATCCGACGCCATATAGTCTTTTCGCTCGAAGAACAGCTGGAAATGTTCGCTCCGAACGGAAAAATACAGCAATACGTTACGGATATGATCGATTACACAATTGAACACGGCAATTTTTCACCGCGTGAAATCGACAGAATGAAAGCAAACTCAAAAATTACCGACAATTATTTAAAAGCGCTTGCGCAATGATAAAAATCCTCCCCCTTGAAATATCCGCAGGGGGGAGGATTTTTTTATCAACACCGCTCGTAGTTAATTATACAAAAACAAACATGAAAAAAGCCTGCGAATTTTTCATCATACATCAGGAAAATATCTGTCCGCATAGGCTTTCAAAAGCACTCCGGTAAGGGCGACAGGCAAGGAAGCGTCTTTGACAAGCTGCCTCGTGGCTTCCAGGGTCGTCACTCTCGGCACTCCGTTTTTTGACACGATTAAATCGGCAAAAGCATTGGCAACTATCGAAATACAGCCGTTATCAGAAATTTTAGATCCTGTCAGATGTGCGGGATAGCCGCTTCCGTCACTGCGTTCATGGTGTTCCACCACAGTTTGGATAATGCTCGCATGACTCAAACCGAATTTATTCAGCAAAGCCGCTCCCTGACGCACATGGGCTTGATATTTTTCAGTTTCTTCCTTGTTCAGCGGCGCATCTTTATACACGATATGGGCGGGAACTTTGCACAAACCGATATTATGCAAAATCAGCCCGAGAGCCAGCCGTTCAAAATTTTTCCTGTTCGTATCGTCATTGCGTGTTTTTAAATAAAGCCAGCACCCGATAATCAATGTTGTTACGCCATGCGCGGCGACTTTAAATTCCTTTGTTTCTATTTTCGGCACAAAAGCATTGATCCGCTTCGTGTCTTTCCAGATATATTCGCAAAAAACCATGACATCTTTGTATAACGGCTCATAATAAGCCGGCAAAGGCTGTTCAAGCAAAAGTCCAAGCCTCATTTCCAAAGCCTGCATTAAAATCTGCACAATCTCGGATTCAAGCAGATTGGAGTTGAAAAGAACAAGTTCCGCCTGTTTTGAAAGCAAATCGACATAAATATGCTGATCACTGCGGGAAACGAATAAAATTTCATCTTTGCAGGCTTGGTATATTTCTTCCAATTGCTCATTGGAAAGCCGGACATCTTTTTTGGCGATCGGATATAACCGAGCAATATCTTCCTTAAAAATATATAAATCGACCTTAGGACGGTATTTTGGAAAACTCTGCAAGATTTCCATGCTGATAGGATAGTATTCCTCGCTGATAGATTCTTTCGTTTTCTTCTTATTCATTTCCTATGCCTGTTTCGTATAAATTTTTACCAAGTTTGTTCCCTGTGCTTGTAAATGCGGAGGCTGATCTCCCACGGTGAACACAATTTTCGCTCCGTGAGGAATAAGGGCGAACTCATCGACAAAATCCTGCACCCGCACCAAATGGCTTGGTTCCTGCGAATCTTTAACAAAATACGGCGACACGCCCCAAGCAAAATTCATCTTATGCAAAACATTTTTGCTCAAAGTCAAAGCATAAACGGCATGTTTCGGTCTGCAGGAAGAAAGATAAAAAGCACTCTTTCCTGAACGGGAATGAACAACCAAAGCATGCGCGTTCGCTTTTTCCGCCAACAAGCAAGCCGAGTATGCCAAAAATTCCGGCAGACCACAACTATATTCTGGCGTTTTTAAAATATTATTCGTTAAAAAATACTCTTCGGCCTGCGCTGTGATTTTCCGCATATAGCTTACCGTTTCGACCGGATATTCACCCATTGCCGTTTCTTCCGACAGCATGACGCAGTCAGCGCCGTCTAAAACCGCATTGGCGACGTCGGTCACTTCCGCCCGTGTCGGACGGTTGGCATGGACCATGGAAAGAAGCATCTGCGTTGCGACAATGACCGGTTTCGCAGCAAGATTGCAGGCTTTGATGATACGCTTTTGAATGGAAGGAAGAAGGGAGAGAGAACATTCGACCCCCAAATCTCCTCTTGCAACCATGATCATATCGCTTTCCTCGATAATCCTGTCCAAATTGTCAAGGGCCATTTGCCGTTCCAGCTTGGAAACGATAGGAAGCTCTTCCGCTCCCAATTCTTTCAGTTTGGAGCGGAGCAAAATGACATCTTCAGGAGTCTGCACAAAAGAAAGAGCGACAGCGTCAACCCCAAGTTCAATGCCGACAGCCAAATCTTTAATATCTTTTTCCGTAAGCGCAGGCAAATTGATCGCCTTATTGGGAATGGCAAGCCCTTTGCGCGAGGTGATGATGCCATAGCTTTGGGATTCAATCAAAACCCCGTGCCCCAAACACTCTTTTACGGTGAATTGCAAAGAACCGTCCGCCAAAACAAGCGATTCACCGATTTTAAGTTCTTTTATCACTTCCTCATATTCAAAAGGGATGAAAGGATAGGTATCGGAAACCTTTTCCTTTCCCAAATAAAAAACATCCCCGAACTGCACTTGATAGGAGTCGACATCCAAGGTACCGATACGGATTTTGGGACCGGACAAATCCTGCAATACGGTCAGATTGATTCCGAGCTTTTCTTGGACATTGCGTATGGCGGAAATAACGGAATGAAAGAAATCCTTATTTCCATGCGAAAAATTCAAACGAAAAATATTCACCCCGGCTTTTGCCAAAGCAAGCAATTTTTCTTCATTTGCAGAACTCGGACCAATGGTTGCAATAATTTTTGTACGCATATCTTCTCCTTATTTGTTTTCATTTTACAAAATTTTATTTCCGTTGTCGAGTTAACATTTGTAATCATTGAATATCAATATGTTTTTTTATAACAATCACTGCCAATAAAAATTTTATGAAATGATTATAATAAGATAAGAAAAATTTTATTTATAACTTGACAAAGTTAAAAAATAATGAAAAAGTGGAAAAAAGTGGTAAGAAGTGGGTTAAAATGAATTTCAGAGGAAGAACACAACGCAGCTTAGACCCGAAAGGACGTTTCATGCTTTCCCCGGAATACAGGGAAAGTCTGCTTCTGCGTATGCAAAAAAGCGAGAACACACTTTTTCTTCCGCAAAATGCCGCTAATGCCATAATGAAAGAAAACGAAATTTCTGAAATAAAAACCGACGAAAAAAGCGAAATAAAAGTTGTTGTCACAACCTATGACAGCTGCCTTGTCGCCTATCCGTGGCTTGACTGGCTTAAATTGGAAGAACAATTTACCAAAATAGCAAATCCGTCTTCCAAAGTACGGGCATTCCGCCGTTTGTTCATAGGCGGCGCCGAAGAACAATGCCTTGACGCCCAAGGAAGAATCCGACTCTCGCAAGAACATCGCGAATATGCACAATTAGATAAAGAAATCACTATATTAGGTCTTACCAACCGTTTTGAAATTTGGAATCCGACCCTTCTTAAGCAAAGCATGGAAGAAATTGATTTCAATGCCGTAAGCGATGAACTCAACGACAGCGGAATAGATTTCGCCTTGTAGAGTTGCCCTATGACGATAACCGCTCAAAACGCAAAACATGTTTCCGTATTGTTACAGGAAGTTATCCAAGCTTTAATGAGCCGGGAAAACAAAGCCTGCCAAAATCCTTGGTTTTTGGACGGCACTCTCGGCTTGGGGGGACACAGCAAAACTCTTTTGCAAGAATTTTCAAAACTCGGCATAAAAGCCAATCTTTGCGGATTGGACAGGGACCCCGATGCGCTTGCCCGTGCAGACGAAAACTTGAAAGAATATAAAGAACAATGCCGTCTTTTTGAAAGCGACTATGCAGGTTTTGAAACGGTTTTGCCTGCGATGGACTATCCTCTTTTCAACGGGGTTCTGCTTGATTTGGGCGTGAGTTCCCTGCAGTTGGACGTTGCGGAGCGCGGCTTCAGCTACCACAAGGAAGGTCCGCTCAATATGCGCATGGATAAGGGGTATCTGCAAAAAAAAGAAGCGAAGCCTTATTCGGAAACAGCCCATAGTTTTGTAAATAAAGCGGATTTCGCCACCATGAAGCAAGTCATTGAAAAACTTGGCGAAGACCCCCAAGCAGGACGCATAGCCCGTGCCATTATTGACAGGCGCCAGGAAAACCCCATTGAAAACACCAAGGAACTGGCGGACATCATCTATCATGCCTACCCTGCCAAATGGCGCGCCACGGCAAGAAACCACCCCGCCACACGCACATTTCAGGCGATACGCATGTACGTCAATGACGAGCTTGGCCAACTCAACACATTTTTAGATGCCATCATAAACCATGTCGCTCCCCATGGCGTCATCGCCATTATCACGTTCCATTCCTTGGAAGACAGAATAGTGAAGCAAAAATTCAAAGAATGGGCGTCGGACTGTATTTGTCCGCCCCATCTTCCGGTTTGCGTTTGCAAGCATGAAAAACAAGCGGAAATTTTAACCAAAAAACCTATTCTTCCCACAAAAGAAGAATGCCTTGCAAACCCCCGTGCAAGCAGTGCAAAACTGCGTATAGCCCAAAAAATAGGATAACCGTTATGAACGAAGAACAAGAAAACAAAACCCCTCTTCCCGTTCATATCCATAATTCCGGAGCATGGGGCTTATGCATGATTATCTCTTTGCTGTTCAGCCTCGCGACGGGCGTCGCGCTTATCTGGATCAGCATAGCCCGCAATGATTTGGGATATGAAATTTTTAAACTTCAAAAAGAAATTGATAACGGTTCAGCCCATATAACAAAACTTGAAGTGGAAAGGGACAGCCTGCTCTCCCCTTATGTTTTGAATGAAAAAGCAAAAGATTTAGGTTTGCGCATCGCCGACCCGGGGCAAATAAGACGGTTGATAGATTAGGCTTTCGTTATGATGAGAATACAGCAAAACAATACGGGCTTAAGACGGAAAAAGAACAAGCCCAACACAAAAAAGACAGCAGCGGGAAAAACAATGAAAAACCGCTGGGTTGCTGACCATTTGCTTCAATTCGACATTTCAAAAGTACGGTTTCAAGTTGTCGCCGTGATTTTCATCATCCTTTGGGCTATCCTTTGGGGAAGAGCGTTTTATCTGCAAATCGTCATCGGTCCGGAGCTTCGCGCCATGTCCTCGAAACAGCATTTGATGACCCAGCTGGTCGAAGCGAAACGAGGCAATATCTATGACAGAAACGGACAGATTTTGGCTCGAAGCGTTGAAGTGAAATCAATTTACGCCCACCCGAAACAAATTTCCGATCCCGATTTTACCGCAAAAACCCTCGCCCCTATCTTGGACCTTGACGAAAAAAAATTGGCGGAACGCCTGAAGCAGGACCGGTCTTTCATTTGGCTCAAACGTAAAATCGATGATGCGACAGCAAGCACCGTTCAGCAAACCAATCTTCCGGGCATAGGGCTCAGCACCGAATACGAACGGGTTTACCCCTACAAGCATTTGGCGGGACAACTGCTTGGCTTTGTCGGTGTTGACAATAAAGGGCTTGAAGGGGTCGAACGGGCGTTCAATGACGTTTTGGTCGGCAATTCACAAAAGCAAGTCGTCCCCCGCGACATCGCAGGACGGGCTTTATACGACATCAACGACAAAGAAAGCCGCGGCGAAGACCTGCACTTGACTATCGATGTGCAGCTGCAGTTCATCGCCGAAGAAGTGATTTCAAAAGCTGTGGAAACAAATAATGCGAAATGGGGAGGCGTGCTTATTGCCGATGCGAAAACAAGCAACATCTTGGCATGGGCACAATATCCTTTTTTCAATCCTAATAATTTCAGAAACTATTCAGCGGAAATATACAGGAACAGGCTTGCGGCAGACGCCCTTGAACCTGGGTCGACGTTCAAACCCCTTATTGTCGCGGGCGCATTGGAAAACAAAATCATAGACCTTGATACGAAATTCGATACGGAAAACGGCGTTTGGACCCTTGAACACATAAAAATCGGAAAAGATAAGAAACCGTTCACCATCGGCGATGACGGCAGAGCTTACAAAGAGCTCACGACGGAAGAGATTCTCGCCTATTCGAGCAATATCGGCATGGCTAAAATCACCCAAACAATGGGTGCGAAAATCACCCGCCAGTTTTTGCTCGATATGGGATTCGGCAATTCCACAGACATCGGATTGGCGGAAAGCAAAGGCATTATCCGTCCTTTACGCGATTGGAGCGAGGCGGACCTCCTTTCCACCGGGTTCGGGCAAAGTATTTCCGCAACAGCCCTGCAAATGGTGCAAGCCTTCAATATCTTGGCAAACGACGGCGAACGGGTCCACCTGCATATCATAAAGGATGAAAGCAGTGAAAATGTCGCGGAGCAGCGGGTTTTCAGCAGAAAAGTCGCACGCGAAGTGCTTAAGATGATGGAAACGGTCGTAGACGGCAACGGTACCGGCAAAAACGCCCGTATCGCCGGGGTGCGCGTCGCGGGAAAAACAGGCACGGCCCAAAAAGCGGGCTCAGCTGACACGTCGGGTTACGGGGATATGCGCATGGCTTCTTTCATCGGCATAGTGCCTGCGGACAATCCCAAGTATATTATTTATGTTCTCCTTGATGATTTGGATAAAAACTCCTACGGCGGACGTCTGGCGGCTCCGGTATTCCAGGAAATAGCCCAGAGAAGCATGGCATACAGCGGCGATTTGCCCGATGTCATTTTTGCAAGCGAGTCCAATAAATTTACCGGTGAAACCCTCTCGCTCAAACCTCAAAAACGCCAAACAATAAAAAACGGCATCGTTCCTGACGTAACCCGGCAGACTCTCAAGAAAGCTTTGGAAATATTCAATGAATTTGGACAATTACCGGAAATTATCGGCAACGGTATGTATGTGGTGAAACAAGAACCGCCCGCCGGCACAAAAGTCATCGTCCGTGATGAAAACAATAAGGAAAAAATAATCAGCCATACGTATAAACTCTATTTGTCCCTGCCTAAGGAACCGGAAAATGACGGACAAATCCAAAGCAATAAAGGAACGGAAAAATGATAAAAACATTTTCAGAACTTTGCGGCACCATACGGGAAAATTCTTTAACGCTCGCCACAGATTCCAGAACGGTACAGAAAAATGACGTTTTCATCTTCATGCCTCTTGCGCTTTCTTCACACAAAGGCACGCAATTTCCCGCAATTAAGTATATCGACGACGCAATAAAAAACGGCGCGGACCATATTGTTCTGACCCAAGACTGCTATGCCGCGTATGAAAAAGAATTTACGGCAAATCCCGGCACAGCTTTCACCTTGGTGGAAAATGTAAGGCAATCTCTTGGCGAACTTGCGCAAATTTCATTCAAAACAAAAGACTATCCTATTCCCGTTATCGCCATTATCGGAACAAACGGCAAAACGACATCAAGCTACCTCTTGGAACATTTATATGAAAAATGCGGGAAAAAACCTGCCGTTCTCGGCACTGTCAGCTATCACTGGCAAGGGCATTTCGAAGACGCGCCTCTCACGACCCCCGACTGCCTTACCCTGCACAGCGCATTGGCGGAAATAAAAAAAGCCGGCTGCGATGTCGTCATCATGGAAGTTTCCTCCCATGCCATCGACCAAAACCGTGTTGCGGGCATTGAATTTTCCGGGGCTATTTTTACGAACCTCACCCAGGACCATTTGGATTACCATGAAACAATGGAAAATTATTTCCAGGCGAAAGCAAGACTTTTCCAAGACATGCCAAAGAAAAACAAAGCGATGAGCGTTTTCGGCAATGATGAATACGGCAAACGCCTTATCACTTCATGCCCTGCCGCGCAACCTTTTTATTTGCACCAAAAAGGTCGTGCCGATTGTTCCTGTGTTTGCACAGACAGTCCCATCATGCACGGACAGCTGAAAGCCAACTCCCCGGCAGGACTCATTATCGAGCATTGCTACAACGGCATGAAATGGGAACTGAAAACGCCGCTTGTCGGCGAACATAACGCCTGCAACATTTTAGGCGTTGAATGTTTAGCCCTGCAGCTTGGCTTTTCTGTTGACGATCTGCAAAAGCTTTCCGGTTTCGAAGGGGTTCCGGGACGCCTTGAACGTATTTACGACAGCAAAAAAGATGTCAGCTATTTTGTGGATTACGCCCACACTCCCGACGCGCTCATCCATGCCCAAGACGCTTTGCGCAAGGCGGGCTTTAAACGCATCATCACCGTTTTTGGCTGCGGCGGCGACAGGGACAAGACAAAACGTCCGCTCATGGGCAAAGCCGTCGCCGAAGCGAGCGACATCGTCATTCTGACTTCCGACAACCCCAGAACGGAAGACCCCGAACAAATCCTCGACGATATTATGCCGGGACTCGCCGCGGCAAAAGAAGTCCGTCGCATTACGAACAGAAAAGAAGCCTTGCAGTGTGCGGCAAAGATTTCCCAAAACGGCGACGCCGTGCTTATTGCGGGAAAAGGACATGAAACTTACCAAATCATAGGCAAGACAAAATACCATTTCAGCGACCAGGAAATTATAAGGGAAGAAATATGCAAATAACCGTTTCTCAAGCACTGCAGGACTGCGATGCCGTTCTTCTTTATGACAAAGAATATGAAAACCTTTCATTTGACGGCGCCGCCTACGACAATAGACTTGTGCAAAAAAACAATCTTTTCGTTTGCATAAAAGGTGAAAATAACGACGGTCATAATTTTGCCAAAGACGCTGTCGCCCGCGGTGCGAGCGCCGTTTTGGCAGAAAAAAATCCCTTTGGCGAAAATCCGCCCGTGCCGGTGCTTTTGGTTGAAAACAGCGTAAAAGCATTAGGCTTGCTCGCCTGCAAGGCAAGGCTTCGTTTCGGGGAGGATAAAACGAAAAAAGTTATCGGCATCACGGGCACAGCCGGAAAAACGTCTGTCAAGGAACTCATCGCCCATATTCTAAGCATGGAAGAAGATTTAAGCTTCAATGAAAAAAATGTTGCCAAAAATCCGCTCAATTACAATACCCAAATCGGTATGCCGGTTTCCATTTTAAACGCAAGCGGCAAAGAAAAATACTGGGTTTTTGAACTTGGTATCAGCCATGCCGAAGACATGGACGAATTAGGCAGAATTTTATGGCCCGATATGGCGGGTATTTT
>Ga0137306_101133_pt1 | contig 29086 bp, 14 predicted proteins | sample Inofroosms_March_FD_97187 | JGI IMG/M metagenome (GOLD analysis project Ga0137306, IMG submission 97187) | Mouse cecal microbial communities from Vienna, Austria - N-Acetylneuraminic and N-Acetylglucosamine D2O microcosms_March | ecosystem: Host-associated > Mammals > Digestive system > Large...
AGGCAATGTCTATTTTAAAAATCCCAGATGAGGATAGGGCTGTTCTATCTAAGAGATTTTAGTAATGATAGAGAAAAAGAGTGAGATATGGAATAAAGTTGAGTTATTTCGACGAGTCAGTGATGGCTCGTCTTTTTTGTCTTAGTAGTAGATTCCTTTGTATCTCCTGCTAAGACAAAAAAATTATCACACTGCGGCGGAAATGAAATATGTCGAAAAAGCGGCCCCGCCGCAGGCGGAGAATCCTGTTTTATAGGATTCTTTGTTCCTATATCCAAGGGCAATCCAGTATACCCTTTAGGGCACGTGTGCCATTCGGTGTGTCATAAGGGATCAATAGTTTTACAATATGTAGCCATTCCCCGCAAAGACGGTCAGTCTGGGTATTGGTTTGGTCAATAAGGGAGAGAAGGTAATTCAATATTATCTTGATATTTTTGTATGTCAAAAATATAATGGATATGTGAATGAAACTCAATTGGTGAGATGATCGAATGGGGGCAACAATACTTATAATTTTGGCAGACTAAAGAAAAGTAAGGGGGAGAACACATGAATATATTGAAATCTCTAGAAATAAAGAAAGTGAGACAGAAAGGATTAATTGAAAATAAGAAGCTGGCGATTGGGATAAGTATAGTTGTATTTTGTATCATTACAGCCTTGATGATCAGTTTTATCATGTCAGTTTCTACCACAAGCATTGCCAACATCCAACTTTTTCCCGGAGGCGACAGGAGTGTAGGGTGGAGTTATTATGATGCTTCAGGCAACACAGGACACGAGCAGTTAAATGAATTTGGATACTTAGATAGGATATCTGGTATAGACAGTTTGACAGTTGCCGCCGAGCGCATCATGACAGAAAACCTTCCAAATGCATATCTGTATTTTCAATATTACAATCAACTAATTAGTGTATACCTAGATGGAAAGTTACTCTATTCTGATATTTTTGAGACGCCAAAAGATAAGATTGTATTTCTAGCTCCTGAGGCGTCTGCTTTTGATGATCAGTTGAAAACAACATATGTTTCTTTGCCTTCTGGCTATACTGGTAAAAAACTGACGATTATTACCTACAATATGCCGGATATTGCGGAAGCTAATAGTGCTTTCCCGAGTTTTCCAGAGCTGTGCAATGATAGTACATTTTCGGCTATATCAATCACTTCAACAGCAAAAGATTTCGTTGTATGCGGTATGTTTGCTTTGACAACAATTGTACTTCTTATAATGATAATTTATGGCGAAGTTACCGGGGACGCACAGTGGTATTCTCTGCTGCTTGCTATTTATTTCTTCAGTATGACAGTGAAATGCGGTTATGAATCAATAGCGGCGTCGTACAATATAGGAGTTAATTTGTTAGGATACCTGTTTTCAGATTGTTCCAGTATGTTTCTGCTGCTGTTTTGTGCCTGTTATATGCGAAAGAGATTTCGGATTGTGTTGAACTGTGCTACCTTACTTCATAGGACGGCAGTGATTGCGTTGACTGTTCATAATGCCCGGTCAGGATTTTTTTATAAGACAAATAACAATGGTATACTGGAATTTGGCCTGCTTATGTTGTTTGTGATTTTTTGTATATTGGAATGGAACTCGAAAAAACAGTTTTTTTCCACACTCGGCAAGAGTTTATTGGTACTGTCGGGGTGCTATATAGGAAGTATGGTGGGTTTTTATGTACTGATGCCTGAAACAGATTTTGGTTTACAGTTGTACATGCCGTTTTCCTCTTTGGTTGTGGGACATCCGGTTGCATTTAACGGACTGCTGTCAGATGGTTTGGCTATTTCAGGTATGATGGCGGTATTGCAGCGTTTTTTGCAGGCCAATGCAGCACAGCGTACAGAACAAAGAATGTTGGCGTTAAAAAATGAAATAATGGTTTCTAATTTCCATAATATGGAAGTATCTATGCAAAAGACAGAAGAACAACGCCATGAATTGAAACATCATATTGCGGCGCTGCAGATTCTGCTGCATGACAGACAGATAGAAAAAGCGGAAACTTATCTGAAAAATATTGATCAGGCTGTGAATTCATCAATGGCAAAGCATTACACATCTAATCTTCTCATCAATGCTGTGCTGAACGATTTTGCTGCCAAAACAAAAGATCAGGCTGTCCGTTTTGAGGCCGAAGCAGTGGTAGCGCCAGAATTATGCATCAATGATAATGATTTGTGCAGTTTGCTGTATAATATGCTGGACAATGCGCTTTATGCCTGTAGCAGAATTATGGAAGGCGAGCGCTGGATTCAGGTTAAGCTGAAACTGAAAGGAAAATTTCTAACAATCGTATGTTCAAATTCTAAGGTAGGAGAGATTATAGAAGATGAGAAAGGAAATATTATCACTACACATTTGGACAGCTTGAATCATGGTTATGGAATGGCTGTTATGCGTAAAATATGTGAATCCTACCATAGTATCTTGCTGGTTGAGTACACGGAGGACAGTTTTACAGTACGCACAAATCTGCGTCTGCCGGACGCTTGTTAGCGGGTGGCATAGGCAACAAATGCCTGTTGTATTTCGTTATATCGACCTTTGGAAATAGGAATTTTTTTACCGTTATTCAGTTGAAAAGAATAACGGCGAATATCGCTTACCCAATCTAAATTCACAAGAAAACTTTTGTGACAACGCAGGAAGTTGTCTGGAAGTTTGGATTGTAAATCTGAGAGGACGCCGATACATTCTACGGCGTTCTCTTTTTTGCAAATTCTCAGGGTGTGGCCGATGACTTCTATATAGCATATTTCGTTGTAGGAAAATGAATAGACAACGGAACCGCTAGAGATAAGAAGATGTTTTTGAACAAAACGCTGATGATAGTCAAATAAGATAGCTTCCTTCAGCTTGTCATAATCTACAGGTTTAAGCAAGTACTGAATCGGACGAATAATATAACCGTCTAAGGCAAAGCCGGGATTGACAGTAATAAATATAATCCCCAAGTTAATGTTATGGTTCTCCCGCAATGTCTTAGCGATGGCAATTCCGTTGTCCTCTCCCATCATGATGTCCAGCAACAGCAGGTGATAAGTGTCTGGATGTTCCAGTAGTACTGTCAATAACTCCTGCGGATTGTAAAATACAGTGACTTGATATTCTATTTCCAAAGGAAACAAAATATTGTTTAACTGTTGCTGCAGGCTATCCGCAAAGAGTGGTTCGTCGTCGCATATGGCAATATTATACAAACGTAAACCTCCAATTCTAAATTGATTTCAAATTATCTTATCATAAGATATGATAATCCACAAGCACTGATAACAATATGCATCTTGGTTAAACATATCATGTAATTTTTGCGGAATCTTATCATTAAGAGTAAACATAATATTCCCGTTTAAGTAAAAAAATTAACTGTTTAGGTAAAAAAATATCAATATGAGAAAATAAATGTTAGAATGAAAAAACATAATGCGGACGAAACGCATAATGTGAGATTAGAAACAAAAGAAATCTTACATCACAGAAAGCTAACGGAAAAAGTGTTTATTTTTAGGAGAATAGTATGAACAGTTATTTTCTTCTCATAAATATGGGGAGCATTCTTGGCATCCTTATTTTTTTTAACTTATGCAAAAGAGAGAGCAAATCATGGAAAAAAGCGCTGGCCTTGCTTTTTATTTCCATATTAGTGATAGAAACAGGTTCTTTTGCAGGAAAGTTTGTGCGTTTTCTTTCTTATGGAGAGGGAATCGATATCAGAAAAATTTTTATAGAAAATCATGGGACACATTTTATTGGACGCGTTATTTTTACAGTGATAGTTTTTCCGTGGTTTTATCGACTGGTATATCGCAGCACGAAACAGGAATGGGAAAAATATTTAGATCTGTTGTGTATTTTTATGGCGTTTCAACATATTTTTAACCGCGCTGCCTGTTTGTCTAATGGATGCTGTATGGGCAAATTCTATAATGGTCCCTTTGCCTTCCAATATTCTTCAGGTACAGAGACGGGGCCAGGCTACAGTTATCCCGTTTATCCAACACAGTTGTTTGAGATGATATGTATGATTTTGCTGCTGGCGCTGTTGTTTGTTTTATATCGTATGAAAAAGCGTTTGTTGGTTGTGTTTTGCAGTGGGTTTTCGGTTACGATTTTTTTATCAGAGTTTATGATGGATAAACAGGGAACCATTCTGGTTTTTGGTTTTTCTGTCATTCAATTTGCGGCACTTTTGCTGGTTGGGATTGCGTTTCTTTATGTTATTGTTCGCAAAAGGATGGACTGCAGCTGTCTTTTTGATTGATAAATTTTCTGAATATGAAAGGAGATTTTATGAGGGAAAGAAAATGCAATAGTGTGTTAAAGCGGCTTGCAGCTTTTGTGCTTATATTGTCGCTGGTATTTTCGGATATTCCATTTGCTTTTGCTGAAGGCAGGCAGACAGGAGAAGAGACCTTTATTTTGGGTTCAGATATCACGGAAGATGCGCTGAGAGAAGCACTAAAGGAAGATGAAAAGCTTTATCCAGAAGGGAGATTTGAATTTTTTCTGACTCAGCTTACAGCACAAGAGGGAGAAAAGCAGCAGCTTGTGATTGTCCGTCGGGGCGGAACGGATCAGGAAGCTACTGTCGATTTTAAGGCCGTGGATATATCTGCATCTTATGGCGAGGATTACCTGTTGACAGTAGAAGAGTCTGATCATGTGATGGGGACTTTAGAAGGCGGGGGAAAACCGCTTACTGATTTTTACAATGATAAAATGCCTGTCATTGAGAAGACAGAAGAATCAGAAAAGACAAAGAAATCAGGGAAACAAAAGGAAATTACGCCATCCGAAGGAACAAACAAAGAAAAGGCATTGACGCAAAGAGTGAAAGAAAAGCCATTGCGTGAAAGTGTTCGTGAAGGCCTGGAAAATAAAAAGGAAAGCAAAAGCGCTTTAAAACAGGCAAGAGATTCCTATCTGGGAACAAAAACAGACAGCTTAAACTGGCAGGAATTGGATGAGGCGCACAGAGTCAGTGCAGAAAAGCAGAGCGAGGATTATCAGAACGCATTGGATGAATTTTCAGAAGATATATTTGGACAGGAATATACGTTTACCTTCAAGAAGGGTGAGTATATGAAGTCCATTTATATTGATACCATTGATGACGATGCTTCAGAATCTGATGAACAGGTGATGTTCCTTTTGGGCAATGCGTCTTATGGGGAAGTTTCAGGTTCTCGGACTGCATATTTGAACATCAAGGATAATGACGAGGGAGAAAAGGCTGTTTTTGCAATGGCAGCAAATGAAATGAAGGTAGACCGTTCGGAAGGGGTAGCGCGTATTACCGTAAAGCGTGTATCTGGTGTGGATAAAATAGCTAGTGTCATTGTTGGTACTGGATCTATGAAGGCTGTATCTGGAACAGACTATAAAGCAGTGCAAAAAGAAGTATTGTTTGCACAGGGAATTACTGAGCAAGTGGTGGAGATTCCACTTTTGAATTATGAGGGAGCGCCTGCATCCTCACAATTCCAAGTCGCATTGGATGCAAATTCTTCTTATGTGCAGGAAGGGGCGGCAATTACCACAGTAACGCTGACAAATCAAGCGTCATCTGCCGAAGTAAAATCGCAGAGAGATTTGAGTGCAGATGCGGCCGAGGGATGGAGTGACATCAGGAATATTAATGTAAACGCCAAAGTATCTGGCAGACAGGGCGGCTGGTCTGGAAGAAAACAGATCTTGTCTGGTCTGGATTTAAGTACAGCAGATTATATTGAGGTTACATGGAGAAGTAATGAAGGTTCTACGACATGCCAGGAAAGAGTAGGTTCGGGCTGTGATGAGAAAACGGTTTACAATACCTATAATAACAGAACGAATTACTTGTATTTAAATGATAAGGTAGTGAAAACAGACAGCAGTTTCTTTCAGCAGAAAACAACCAAAATCAATTTGGATGAAGGGGAAACAACCACAAATGCGAATTTAAAGCTTGAGGTACATACAGAAGGTAAGAATCAAAATGCAGCCGTATATGTTAGCCGAGTGTCCATTCATTATCCAGGTTATCAGTTTACAGTGTCAAATACGAAATATACAGATACGAAAACTGGATACAGCAATCAGTATACAGAAAAAATATATACAGATGGTGCAGATGCGAATAAGACAGATAAAAACGGCCATAAGTACAAAGAAGGAAATTCCATTCAGCTTGGTACCTTACAGATTTCTAGGGGGAATGGAAAGTTTCAAGATAGCGTTACCATCCACCGTCCTTGTGATCAGCTAATCTTTCGGACAGAGTATTCCAAAAACAAAAACTCAAATGGTGTACAGGTAAAAGAAGGTACGTCGGGAAATGTCTATCTTGCAGGTTATCAGTTGATGCAGAGAAACAGCCAGTCATGGAGTGAATTAATTGCACCAGAAGACATAAAACTTACAAAAGCATTTTTAAATACATACAAAGACTATATATTGAATGGAAACGAATTTCGAATCCGTGCAGTGTACCGCCCCTATGATGTGCGTGTGATGTTCCAGAACGCAAATACATCAAAGGGATCTTATGCAAATGGTTTTAAGACAAATGAAGTATTCCGCTGTACTACACTTGATACCATAAAAGTGACAGGAATTGCCAAGACTGGATATTCAGTATCAGGGTTTAATCTTGGTGTTCATAAGGATGGATACGTGCATAATGCGGCCAATTCAGCGAATACCCTTGCAGCAAAGGCCAATGCTTATTATAACCAGTCACAAGCTACCATTATATTAGAGGCGAAAAGGGTTTCAGCCAGCAGTTATCCAAAATCTAGCATATCCAATGTGGTTGCTAATAAGGCCATTACAAATGTTGTGACATTTACCCCGACCGGAGAGTACGTTTATATCAGTCCTACTTATTCTGTGCCAACGATAAAGGTGAAGATTGATCCGAAAAATAATAACAAAGAGAAAGGTTCTGTTCTTTATAAAAAAGAAAACTCTGACGGGACAGTAGATGAAAATAATGTTCAGATGGGCGACTATAAAACGCCAATGGAGATTAAGGGTGTTACTTTAAATCAGGAATATACCCTCAATGCAGTAACAGAAGACAACTACAAGGCATACTTTAAGAATTTTACAGGCGATGCAGATGAAGATGGAAGAATAACAACAGCAGAGGAAAAAGTAGTTGCTCCCTATAATTTTGTGCGGACTGCCAGTAACGGTAACGCGTATACTTTCCGTCCAGTTTTAGATAATAGTTTGATCTTCTATGGATTCCTTCCCACAGTGACAAATCGTTATGCCGGATATATTGACGGTATCGTCCAGCTTCGTGATAAGCCCGTTTTTGGAAATAAAGAAACGGTAAAACCAGTGAATGGCGCGCAAATTTCTGTAGCGGGACAGACAACGGTTTCCAAATATGATGAAAAATTCGGCGGCGTGGAAGAAAATGGCGGAGACGGTTATTTCTCGATTGCAAGCAAGGATTTTGTGTCAGGAGAAAATCAGACAGTCAATGTCACCTATAATAATTTACACGTAACAGCAACACAGGCAGTGAATGCTGCCGGAATATATGAATTAGATGCATATGACACGATTGGAATTAATGGAGCCAATGCCTATCGGTTAGAGGGCGAAAACGCGACGGCTATAGAGGTGAGCAGTATTGCCAATGGGGATCAAGCCTATCGGTTTGTGATACAGACATATTCTAAAAATGATGCGCTGCGCGCGGCAAAGGCGGTATTTCGTTTTTACCGTAAGGATGGAACACTGATAGATAATACCGAACAGGAAGTAGTCAGCAGCAATGGTGTGTTTATGCTGGATTTTAATCCGGCTGCTTTGAGCATACCAGCGGGCGCTTCGATGACAGTCCAGTTTGAGGATCAGAATGGAACTGCGTACTATGAACATGAAATGGGATTTACATTTGCTCAGTCGTTGGGGATATTGAGCTTTTTATCCAGCTTTAATTTTGGCGGTGCAGAAAAAGCAATTGAAGTAATTGGTGTGATCGATTCTGCATTTAATTTTGGCTGGGATGGCAATATCGATGACATTGCTGCAAATTCAGATGATGACAATACAAAAACGATCAGCATAGGATTTGAGAAGGAATTCAGCAATGACGGCGATGACGACGATGATGGGAAGGAGTCAGATAAGAAGGAAGCGATTAAGGAGGCTGCTAAAAATTCTGGCACAAGCAGCGAACAAAAGGAGAGACAGAAAAAAGCAGCAGATGACGCTATAACAGAAGATGGAAAAGATTCCGCAAAGAATACAACGAATGCAAAGATTGGCTCTGCATCAATTGAGATCACTTTTGGACTGGAAATCAATATTGTCAAATCTCAGGAACCAGAACACTTAGGGGAATGGTATTTTAAAGACATGACATTGGCGGCTACGGTGAAAGGCGGCGTGGATGTTTCGGTTACTTATATGACGCCAATTGGTCTTCCTATCTTAATCGGGATCTCTACCGGAGGGGAAGGCGCTGCAACATTTGTTGTGGAACAGAATTATGATAAGAAGGAGTATTATTTCTCAGATATCATGGATAAGGATGCTGCCAAGGTTGATATATTTAACTTTAATATGAATAATTCGGACAGAGCGTTTGATGCCTATGGCATTTTTACAGTTGCTCCATACTTGGATTTGAGCGCCGGAGCAGGATTTGATTTTTTGAATCTGATGGTTGGCGGCAGAGCAGATTTTGACATGAATTTCTATACCCGCAAAGATCAGAATAATCATGGAGATGTCACATTTTCGGCTTATATTTCTCTGAAAGTGCTGTTCTTTACAAAGAAATGGAATCTGGCAAGCTCAACCGTAAACATGTTTGGCTCTGCAAGCGGCATAAATGAAATTGCAGGCGATACAGATTATACCTACATGAGTCTATCTGACATGGAAACAGACAGCCGTCCGTACCGTGAGAATAGGTCAGAATGGAAGGGAGAAGAAGTGCTTCGTGCACAGAGTAACGCAGACACCAATGGAATGACAGAAACTCTATTGGAGGAAGCTGTCAATCCAGAACCGGATATTCAGATGGTAAATTTGCCGAATGATCAGTACATGGCGGTATTTTTGGATGATACGCCAGAAGAAGATACCTATAACTGTACGCATGTTTATTACAGTATTTGGAGTGGTGGAACATGGTCTAAACCAGAATTAATCGAAAAGGACGGCACGCTAGACGATGAACCTGCTGTCTTTGATCTGGGTGAGAGAGGAATTTATGTAGCATGGTCCAGTGCAGACCGTAGTTTGACAGAAAATGATACTGTGATTGACAGTTTAAATTCCATGAATATTCACGGAGCATTTTTCAATCCGTCAACGAAGTCATTTGAAGAGATTCAGGAAATTACCAAGACCGCGCCATATTCCTATCAGGAAGGCAATGTTACGATGGCGGATAATACCGCGGATGTAAAACCGCATATCTCTTATGACGAGAGTACAGGACGGATGCTGCTTTTCTATACGAAGACAGAATATGAGAGCACTGCGGGAGATGAGGAAGGACTGGTTGGCGATATTGCGAAACCGTACAGTCTGATGGCATACCGCGTATATGATTTTGCTACCGGAACATGGGAGGAGACATATGAAGCCTCGGAAGGAGTCAGTGCGGATTATCAGAAGGCATGGTATGGACAGCGTTTCTTAGAGCTGGCGCCGTTAGCTGTTGTGGATGAAGAGCTGGATGAATCTGGTTTCTGGACGAAACAGCCAGAGATCAAGCCATTTGAAAAAGCGATTTATGAGAATGCGGACGGCACGACTTCTGAGAATGAACCAATTGTTGTGGAATCAGAGTCCACAACTTATAATGGGCTTGCACTTTATACATATGTATTGGACTACGATGGTGATCAGGAAACGGAAAATGACCGTGATATTTTCCTGCAGATTTATGACTATAATAGTAAACAGTTTACACATCCTATTATGATGACTACAACTCCAGATCTTGCAGAGAGTAAGGTGAAATTTATTCGTTCTGGTGATATCACATTGCTGACATATCTGGCAAACAATACATTGTATGCGATGCGTGTTTCAGCCGTGAAAAACGGTCTGTTGAAGTCAGAGATCGAAGGGCAGGAGTTCTATTATCTCGACAAGAGTGCGCCTGATGAGACAGTGGAAGGCGAAACGTATGTCTATATGCCGCCGATCATTGTCGCAGGCGATAGAATGGAAGACTTGACAGAGAGCACAGAAGAAGAATCTAAGGAAGATCAGTCGTCAATTGTAGATTATGAGGTGGCTTCTGATGATGATTATATCTATGCGGTCTGGACAAAACGCGCTACAAAAGTAAAAGAGGGCATAGACCCAACCGGCAGCGAAGCAACAGATGCGGCAAACCGTGTGGCAGAAGCGCAAATTTATATTGCAAGGTATGACTGGAAAGAAGAAGTCTTTACTGAGCCAGTTCAAGTGACAGAGGAAGAGGGCGCTAATTATGGTTCGATTGGATTTGCCCTGGAAAAAGGAGAGGCAGGGAAATTTAAACTGCTTGCTACTAAGGCCAAAAGTAAAGTAGAGACTGTGGAAGGAAAAGATGAGACAGGAACTGTGATCAAAAAAGAGATTCTGACAGAAGATACCGTAAATAAAAACCTTATGGCATTAGAGTTTACCCCGAAATCTACCTTGGAAGTACAGGATATCAAGATAGAAGAATTAAGTGCAGGAGCAAAATCCTATGTTACTATGCAGTTGTACAATAATGGAGTAGAGACGCTGGAAAATCTCACTCTGACGGCAGAAAAAGAGGATGGAACAAAGATATGTGAACAGACAATCGCATCTTCTGACGCTGGGGAAGAAAATGCAGAGAAAATTTATGGAGGAAGAAAATATCCTGTGAGCTTCCCGATTACGCTTGAGGAAACGGAAAAAGGATGTTCCATCAAATATAAAATAACAGACTCTTTTAGTAAGGTACTGGCGGAGGGCAGCTACAGTGAAAAGATTCCGGTCCAGATTGATGTAACGGAATTTGAAGCGACACAGGATCAGAGAGGGACAATTCAATTCAGAGTTCATGTGCAGAATAACGGCAGACGTAAATCTGGTGAGGAAAAGATTCAGATCGCAAGGAAGATGGAAGGTGTAGAGCAAAAATACAAAAATATTACTTCAATTGCAACAGAACCTTTGATGCCTGGAGAATCTGCTTCTTATACCACAGAGTATGCATATGGCGATTATCGTAAAATGTTTGAAACATTTATTACAGAAGATACAGAAAACTTTGAAGCTGTGACGTCTTTCCGTGCATATGTAAATGAGGATAGCGAAAGCGCCACAGATCAGCTTGTCATGCAGGCATCCAAAGAACAGCGACTGCGTATGACAGCGGTTCGGAATGTGTCAATTCTGGATGGAAAATTTGAGAAGATAGGAAAATCTTACACAATGAAAAAAGGTGAGATTACACAATTCAATACAAGTGTGGAATCCATCGCGTACAAAGGCAGCCGTTACGAGGGGACAGATGATGAGAAAAACTATGATGCTTCAAACACAGCGGGACTGAAAGTAATGTATACTTCAGATAATGCAAATGTTCTTACGGTATATGACAGCGGATATGTGGAGGCTGTTGGAGCAGGTACAGCAAATGTAAAAGCGTATTTGATGCCGTCAAATAATAAAGTGACATATACTGCGGAAGAAGGTTCCTTTGAAGAAGATAATTTTGTATCTATGCCGGAGGAGGCAATCATTATAAACAGTTTTGAAGTCAAAGTTGAAAGCCCTGCAAGCCCAACCAAAAAGAAGATCAGCGATTGTACAGTTACATTGTCAAAGAGTTCTTATAATTATGATGGGAAAACAAAGAAACCTGGCGTTACCGTAAAGACCAAGTCTGGCAAAAAACTGGTAAAAGGAACCGATTATAAGGTGACATACAGCAAAGGCAGAAAAAATGTTGGCAGCTATAAAGTGACTGTAACAGGAATCGGAAATTATACTGGTACGATAAAAAAGACCTTTAAAATAAAAATTTCCAAAGGCAAGACCTACAAAACTGGAAACTGCAGCTACAAGGTTACGAAACTGCCCTCAGGTAAAAAGCCAGGAACAGTGACGTTCACGAAAGGAGCTGGGAAGTCCGCCCGTACATTGACGATCAAAGATAGTGTGAAGATTGGCGGCAAGAGCTTCCAGGTGACAACGGTTGGCACAGGGGCGTTTAAAAATTACAAGAAAGCGACAAAGGCTGTGATAGGCAAAAACGTGAAAGTGATTTCGTCTAATGCTTTTGCAGGATGCAAAAAATTAAAGCTGGTTACGGTTCAATCTAAAAAGATTTCTAAGGTTGGCAAGAATGCCTTTAAAAATATTTACAAAAAGGCGGTTATTAAGGTTCCTGCTTCCAAACTGAAAACTTATAAAAAGAAGTTCAATAAAAAGGCAGGAATTCGCTCAACCATGAAGATAAAGAAAAAATAGTAGGAGGAATGAAAATGGAAAATAAGGAAAAAGACAAGAATCAGACGACAGAGGAAGAACTTTCTCTGGATGAACTCTCAGAAGTTACTGGAGGAAGCGGGCTGAGGCATGTAAAAAAAGAACAAACGCATGACATCACAGAAAGCATAAAACAGAGAATCTAGTGGAAGGTCTGCGCAGCAGCTTGGGTAAAGTCTGAGTTGCTGCGCCTCTTCCATGTATAGGGAAATGGAGTGCGTCATGGATAATGTATATGAGCTATTGCCACGGCAGAAGAAAATCTGGGAGATTCAGAGACTATATCCAAATACAGATATCTGCAATATAGGAGGCTATCTGCATCTGGAAGGAAAATATGACATAAAACTTTTGCAAAGATGCATAGAGATCTTTTTACAATGCAGCAGTAGTTTTTGGACGAAAGTAAATGTACAAAAAAAGATTTATTTTGATAAGATCACAGAATATGAGATGGAGGAGTACGATTTTACAGAGCTCTCATTAGAGGAGGTTGATTCTATAATACAATCTTGGATGTGTGAGCCCATGCCGTTATATGACAGTTATTTATTTGATTTTCGGCTTCTGCACATGCAGGATAAGATCATTCTATTTGAAAAATTCCACCATTTGATTGTGGATGGTTATGCTGTGGCATTGTGTGCAAGACGCCAGGAAAAAATTTATGAAGAGTTACTTGACGGGAGAATAAGTTTTCAGAGTGAGGAAGATTTTTTAGAGGAGTATGTTAAGTCAAAAACAGCAGAGACAGACGAACACTGTTTGAAAAAAGAATATGAAAATAACCGAATGGTCTCTTTTGCAAAACGGGCAGTGAATCCAGCAGCAGATATATTGACAGGTTGGATCACAGATGGGGAGAGCAGGGCAGATGATATAGAGTGGTGTGAAAAAAGGTTTCAATATAAAAAGATATGTGAATTTTGCCGCAGATACAGAGTGTCTGTTGAGGCATTAGTTTATGGATGTATAGCGATGTATTTGTGCAGGGTAATGGATGCAGAAGGTTTGGCAGTTGGGCGCAATCTGTTAAACCGTAGCAAAGAAACGCTGCATAAAATTGATCTGAGAGTTGAAACGCGCACTTTTGTGACCGAGCCAAAATGGGAACTGCCAGCGGCAGAGTTTTTGGCAGATCTAAAGAAAAAGCTTGCTGCCCATGCCTCTGGAACAGAGGATATCTTTTATCGTCCTGAGATTGAGATTTCCTATCGTCCAGAGCGTTATCTCCCAGCGCCCAAACAGGGGGAATGCCGCGAATTTTTTAATTCCTCCTTGGAAACGCCGATGAAAGTATTTGTCAATGAAAGCCGTCAGGGTATTGAAGTAGTGGTGAAATACCAAAAAGATGCTTTGTCCGAAAGCAGGGTACGCCAAATAATGGAGAAGACATTTTTTTTCATGGAGCAGGTAATAAATGAACCAGAGATACCCTGCAGCCAGATACAATTACTTCGGGAAAGTGAACGGCAGCAGATCGAATCCATGCAGCGTGGAGCAGAATGGAAGTATACAATTTCTCTGCCAGAGAGGTTTCTTGACATGGTGCGAAGGCATTCACAAAAGACGGCTGTCTTATGGCAGGGGAAAACTTATTCTTATCAGCAATTTTATGATCTAGTGAAAACTGTCATGAGGGTAATTGCGGCTGGAGCAGATTCCAGCAAAGAGCGCGTGATTGGCCTCTGTCTTTCTCGTACGCCATACCTTCCAGCAGCTATTTATGCATCGTGGTTTTTGGGATATGCGTTTCTCCCCATAAGTCCAGAAGAGAGCAAACAGCACAGAGAGCAGATGTGCTTAAGATGCGCGCTGTGTCTGACAGATGAACTGTTAAGTGGAAATCATGCTGGCTTGGTGGTAGAAGATGTTAAAGTATTGTGTAGTCCAGAGCTTTCAGCTTATGAAATTTATACTTCTGGTTCGTCAGGAGAGCCGAAAGCAGTGAAGATCTCTCATTATTCTTTAAGCTGCAGGCTGGAATGGATGGAGGAATTGTTTTTGGATGGGACAGAAAGAATACTACAGAAGACGAGAAGTTCTTTTGACGTCTCCATATGGGAACTTGTGCTTCCATTTGCCTTTGGCAAGAGCTTATACATTCTGAAGGAGGGGGAGGAGAAAAATCCAAAAGCAATAATCAAAGCGCTTATTTCCAGTAGTGTGACAATGGTTCATTTTGTTCCTTCCATGTTTGAAAGATTTCTCTTTTTTCTGCAAAAGGAGAGAACGGATTTTCCAAAATTAAAATACATTATATTATCGGGGGAGGAACTGAGGGCAGAACTTGTACATTGGGCAAAAAAACTGATTCCTAATGTGCAGCTTTATAATCTCTATGGTCCCACGGAATGTACCATCGACGTCAGTTATTATCGCTGTGAGGAAAGCGCGAACAGGATTCCTATTGGCAAACCAGTCTATGCTACAAATCTTTCTGTCAGGAATCAGCAGGGTCAATTGCTGCCTCTGGGGGTGCAGGGAGAATTGGTTGTGGAGGGTGCACTGGTGGGTATTGGCTATGGCAAAGATACCGGAGGTTATGGCACTTGGGATGGCAAAAGGATATATCAAACGGGAGATCTGGCAGTTCTTATGGAAGATGGTTATTTGTATTATGAGGGCAGAAAAGACCAACAACTCAAAATTCGAGGGATGCGCATAAATCTTATGGAGGTGGAGCGTGGTCTGAACCGTGCAGTACCAGGCGTGAAGTGTCTTGTGTTTCAGATAGGAAATCGGCTGGTTGCATTTTGCCAGGGAAAAAGTACGCCGGAATACATGAGGCAAGAGGCGGCTAAGCATCTGAATTATTACAGTATTCCTTCGGAATTTATTTTTATAGATGAGTTTCCGGTACACAAAAATGGAAAAGCAGAACGAAAAGAACTGGAATCCATTTATAAAAATAGATACCATAAAAAACCAATTCCAAATGTTTTTTCCAAAAACTGGGAACTCTCTCGCAGAGAAAAAGTGCTTTTATCACTTGCAAGGTATCATTTAAAAAGTAGAGATCTTGCCCTGGATCAAAATCTTTGGGATGCAGGGATGGATTCTTTCACAATGTTGTCCTTCCTTGCAGACTGTGAAGAATATAATATCTTCGTACCATCTGGCGCTTTCTATGAGAAGCCAAATTTGAGGGACTTGGCGAAGGAAAGTTTCAACGGCATGTCAGAAGGCGTGGTAAATGAAAAATCACTGGTGTTTTTACAACAACATGGGAATAAGAAACTTCTTTTGGCAGTTCCATTTGCAGGCGGAACACCTCTTAGCATATATCCTCTGGCGCGCTGGTTTGCGAAAAATGAACTTGATGTAGCTGCTGTGAATTTGTCTTATGAGAAAAATTCTGCGCAAAAAAGCATAGAAACGATGGCTAGAGAGGTGACAGCGTGTGAACAGTTCATGAATTATGAAGAAATTTATTTGTTGGGCGATTGCGTGGGCAGTGTTTTAGCCATGCAGATTGCAGCAAAGATTGGCAGTCAGTCACGAGGGCTTTTGCTTTGTGAGGCGCTTCCAAATCAAATGAGTTTTTGGGATTATGTGCCGGATGATATTTTGGAAAAGGTTCTTGGAAGAATGAGAGGAAAACCAATTTATGCAGATAAGAAATTGCTTGCCTCATTTCGCAGGGATGTCAAAAGGAGTGCGGCAGCGCTTCGCAGCATGGGCAAATTGGATATCAAAGGAAACATAACGCTTGTATTTGGCGGGAAAGATATTGTCACTTTTGGATATCAGAGACGATATCGCAGATGGCACAAATGGATGGATAACCCATTCCAGGTTTATCGTATTCCCCAAGCAGGTCATTTTTTGATAGAAGACTATCCGTCAAAGATTGCGCAAATCATTCGTAAAGAATTTTTAAGTTGAAAGGCTGGTTTCGCAAATCAGAGTGAAAAGATAGAAAGGCAGGGAGAATGGAGAAACATTTATATCGAAAAAAAAGTATTGACAAGGTATCTTCCCCAGAACAATTGGACGGATATATTCAGGTCGTGACGCCAGGGGTGTGGCTGGTTCTTGGTGCGGTTCTCGTGTTTTTGGTATCTGTGCTTCTGTGGAGTGTGACAGGGACAATAGATGTTACAGTGCAGACAAAAGGATATTCCGATGGCTCTTCGTTATATTGCTATCTGGATGAAGATAGAATTTCTGCCGTTTCCATCGGGATGGAGGCATACATAGGAAATGAAAGGGGAAGCGTGGTGTTTGCTGCAAATGTTCCAGAAGCTTATCGTGAAGCTGCCAATTTTCTAGGTGGAGATGGGATGGCTCATGCGCTTCATGTTGAGGAAGGAGACTGGAAATATAGAGTGGCCATTTCTACAGAAAACATAGAAAAAGGAATCTATCATATAACGATTGTGACGGAACGAATGAATCCAATTTCCTATTTGTTGGATCAATAGTCAAAGGAAGCTGCGAATATGAAAAAGAAAAATAAAAATATACCATCTCCCAGGACGTCTGGGGTTGTCAAAGTACCAATGATCATGCAGATGGAGGCAACAGAGTGTGGGGCGGCTTGCCTTAGTATGGTGCTTGCCTATTATGGCAGATGGGTGACGTTAGAGCAGGCGAGGATGGATTGCGGCATCTCAAGGGATGGTTCTAATGCAAAAAATATATACAAAGCTGCGGCAGTATATGGCTTAAAGGCAAAGGCATATCGTTTTGAACTTTCGACCTTATGTGAGAAAGCCAGTTATCCATGTATCATTCATTGGGGATTTAATCATTTTGTGGTTTTAAATGGATTTTGCCGTAAGGGTGCGGTTTTAAATGATCCTGCCAGGGGCTGTATGATCGTATCTGTGGAGGAATTGGATGAGAAGTTCACAGGCGTTTGCCTGATGTTTGAGCCTGGGGAAGATTTTAGACCTGGCGGCGCAAAAAAAAGCATATTCAGCTTTGCAAAGCAGCGCCTGGAAGGGAGCAGGTCAGCATTTTTGTTTGTGGCGGCAACGACTGTGGCAGCAGCATTGATTGGAATATTAGAGCCAGTTTATGCAAGAATTTTTATGGATCGGCTTCTGATCGGGCAAACTGAGGCATGGCTGTCATTTTTTTTGTTTGGCATTGCGTTTCTGGCTGTGATGCAGATCATCATTACATTGCTGAATTCTGTGTATCTATTGAAAATACAAGGGAAGTTTGCGATTGTATCAAATGCAAAATTTATGTGGCATGTGCTGCGTCTTCCGATGAGCTTTTTTTCACAGAGAATGGCTGGGGATATAGCCATGCGGCAAAAGGCGAATCAGGATATTGCTTCCCTGCTGGTTGGGGTGTTTGCGCCTTTGATTATGAATGGTGTGATGATGTTTTTTTATCTGACCATTATGCTGCGATATAGTCTGCCGCTTGCTTGTATTGGCGTGCTCTCAATCCTCTTTCATGTTTGGATAGCAGCAGTTATTTCTTCCAAGCGTGTTAATATTACAAGAGTGCTGATGCGTGACCAGGGAAATCTGGATGGTGTGACATACACTGGAATCGAGATGATAGAGACAATTAAATCCAGCGGAGCGGATAATGGATTTTTTGAAAAGTGGTCAGGTATTCAGGCGTCTGTAAATACACAACGTGGAAATTATGCAAAGCTGGACGGGTATTTAGGTGGGGTTCCAGCGTTTATGGCCACGATTTCTGATATTTTGATTTTGACTCTTGGCGCATATTTTATCATCTATGGGGATTTTACCATAGGAATGCTTCTGGCATTTCAGGGACTTATGCATTCCTTTCGTGAACCAGCGCAGTCGTTGGTGACGGCAGGACAAAACTTTCAGGAGATGCGGACAAATATGGAGCGTATTCAGGATGTGATGGAGTATGCTGTTGAGCCAAGATACTGTGAAAACCAGATACAGTCAGAAGCTGCGGACACAGAGGAATATGACAAACTGACTGGTATGGTGGAACTGAAAAATGTCACATTTGGATATTCTGCATTAAGTGAACCGTTGATCACAGATTTTTCTCTTTCCATAAAACAGGGACAACGCATTGCATTGATTGGGTCTTCTGGCTGTGGGAAATCAACCGTTTCAAAATTAATTTCCGGTTTGTATCAGCCGTGGTCAGGTGAGATTTTGTTTGATGGAAAATCAATAACAGAAATCAATCGTCAGGTGTTTGCAGGTTCATTGGCGGTTGTGGATCAGGATATTATTTTATTTGAAGATACGATTGCAAATAATATTAAAATGTGGGATTCGACAATTGAAGATTATGAAATGATTTTGGCTGCTAGGGATGCACAGCTCCACGAGGACATTATGCAGCGTGACGGTGGTTATCAGTACCGAATATTAGAAGGGGGGAGAGATTTTTCAGGTGGGCAGAGACAGCGGATGGAGATTGCCCGTGTTCTAGCGCAGGATCCTACGATTATCATTATGGATGAAGCGACTTCGGCATTGGATGCAAAGACAGAATATGATGTGGTAAACGCGATCAAAGACAGGGGAATTACCTGCATTGTTATCGCCCATCGCCTTTCAACAATACGTGATTGCGATGAAATTATTGTAATGGAGCACGGAAAAATTGTAGAACGTGGTTCGCATGAGGAACTGATGGCACAGGGCGGGCATTACAAAGAACTGCTAATGAGAGAATAAAGGAGGAAGCTGTGGGTTGGTTTGATGAACAGATAAAGGAGAAAATCAAAAATGACAAGGAAGCCTTTTCGGATGCGTTGCTCGAAATGTCAAGCGCCGTTATAGGGGACAGAAGTACTTCATTTTTTATACAGGATGATCGCAAGGCTGTCATAGGGGCTGTTCATGAGATTTTGAAATTTTACCATGTAAAGCCGCAGGAGATTCCTGACAATCTGAAAGAAATGAATGATATTTTAGAGTATCTATTGCGTCCGTTCGGTTTTATGCGCCGTAAGGTGAAGCTGACGGGGAATTGGTATAAGAAGGGAATTGGGGCAATGCTTGGTTCTTATAAAGAGAGCGGGCGGGCTGTTGCATTTCTTCCGGCCAAAGGAGGCTATGAGGCGCGGGATGAGAAAACAGGGCAAAAAATAAGGATAACGGCCATAAATGCGCAGATGTTCTCTGTGGACGCGTTTTGTTTTTACCGTCCGCTGCCATTAAATGTTGTGGGAATGAAAGGGCTTTTGTCTTATATTTTTCAGACCATATCCTTTTCAGATTTTGCAGTAATTGTAATGGCAATGTTTACTGTGGCGCTGCTCGGCCTTTTGACACCCTGTGCAAATCAACTGATCTTTGCCAATGCCACGAACAACAGGAATATGAATATACCTGCTTCCTGTGCAATTCTGCTATGCGGGGCTGCTATTGCTATGGCAATGATTTCAGCTATGAAACAACTTACACTGGCAAAGATTAAGACAAAAATGGATGTTGCTGTTTCAAGCGCTTCTATGATGCGTCTGCTGTCCATGCCTACGACTTTTTTTAAGAAATACAGTGCGGGAGAGCTTGCAGGCAGAATGCAGGATATCAATGGATTATGCGTTATGATTGTAGATTTTTTATTGACAGTTGTACTCTCGGCGGTATTATCTCTGATGTATTTGTTTCATATTGACGCATATGCACCAGCGTTGATGGTACCAGTTTTGTTTGTTTTGGTGTTGTCGTCTCTGTGCGCAGTGTTTTTTTCCTTGCTGGAAATCAAAATTGCAAAAGAAAAGGCATCTGTTTCAACGAAAGAGGATGGTCTTGTTTTTTCTATTTTTTCTGGCATACAGAAAATTAAATTGGCAGGAGCGGAACAGAGGGCGTTCGCGAAATGGGCGAAACAGTATAAACAGGCGGCGAAACTGGAATACGATCCCCCAGTGTTCTTAAAAGTAAAATCTGTAATATTAAAAGGGATTGTTCTATCAGGCTCTATTTTCATTTATATCAGAGGAATACAGACAGGTATCTCGCCAGCAGATTATATTTCATTTACGGCTGCATATGCTATGCTGATCGGCGGCTTTTCCCTGCTTCTGGAGTCATCGGGGATTCTTGCAGAAATTTATGCGATTTTTTATACAATCCGCCCAATTTTAGAGGAGATTCCAGAAGTTGCGGAGGAAAAAAAGGTGGTGACAAGATTAAGCGGCGGCATAGAGTTAAACAATGTTTCTTTTCGCTATAAAGAGGATATGCCCCTTATTCTTGATAACCTTTCTTTGAAAATCCGTCCAGGGCAGTACGTGGCTATTGTCGGGAAGACAGGGTGTGGAAAATCTACGTTAATGCGTCTTTTGCTGGGATTTGAAAAACCTCTTAAGGGTGCCGTATATTTTGATGGGAAGGATTTAAGCCGTCTGGATTTAAAGTCTTTGCGGAAATTTATGGGTGTGGTGATGCAAAACGGAAAATTGTTTCAGGGGGATATATTTTCTAATATTACAATTTCATCTTCCAATCCAACAATGGAGCAGGCATGGGAGGCAGCACAGATTGCCGGAATAGCGGAAGATATCCGCAGGATGCCTATGGGGATGAATACCATTGTCTCAGAGGGCGGAGGAGGGTTTTCAGGCGGGCAGAAGCAGAGGCTTTTAATTGCCAGAGCGGTGGCCTCTAAGCCCAAAGTATTGTTGTTTGATGAAGCAACGAGTGCTTTGGATAATATTACGCAAAAGCAGGTATCAGAAGCCCTGGGTAATATGAAGTGTACAAGAATTGTGATAGCACACCGCCTTTCAACGATTATGCAGTGCGACAGAATTGTCGTATTGGATCACGGGCGCATAGTGGAGGATGGGACTTATGATAATTTGTTGAAGGAAAATGGCTTTTTTGCAAGTCTGGTCAAACGGCAAAGAGTAGATGTTTCATCATAGTTATGGGTAGAAAAAGGAGAATGAAACAATGGAGGAATATCAATACATAGGTGAGATTCAGTTCGAGCAGAAAAGCCGAGTGGAACAGATTCGATGTGCCTTCTATCATGAATTATCTTCCCATGCATTTGCCTCTTTATATTTGTGGAAGAATTACATGGGTCTTAAGCTGTATCTAGGAGAAAATTTTTTTACAGTAAAATGTGATAGCCGAGGAAAAAATGTCTGGTTTTTTCCTTGTGGAGAGGATGATAAGAAAAGAAAATTTTTAGAGCGGCATTTGGACGAAGAGGGGTTTTCTCTTTGTTATTTAAGGGATGAAGATAAAGTATTTTTGGAGCAGTTTTTTCCAGGGTATTTTCAGATTGACCTGGAGGAAGGCGCCTCAGAGTATCTTTATGACCGCGGAGAGTATGAGACAATTTCTGGAGGAAAATTTTCAAATATGCGCAAGCAGATTAAGAGGCTGCAAAAAGAACATAAGATTGAAGTGCAAAAGCTATGTGAGGAAAATATTGGATTGGCGCGGGAAATCCTGTATAGAGATATGCAGGCGCCAGGCAAGATGCATTCTTCTGTGATAAAGATTGTGGATGTAGTGGAAGATGCTTTACAGAATCGTAATGAATTGGAATTGGATGGAATTTTGGTGTTTGTTGATTGTCTGGCACAGAGCCTTGTTCTGGGCTTCCCATTAACAAGAGACACTGTGGATGGCTGTCTGGAGTGTTCCAATACGACTGTTCGCGGGTTATCCTATTTTGCAAAACGGGCATTTTTTTTATCTTCTGAAAAACAGTATCGTTATATGAATGCGGAGGAAGATCTCGGACTGCCTGGACTTCGCATGGCCAAGCGCAAGATGGCGCCAGTTTGTCAGAATATAGTTTGGAATGCATGTAACATAAGGAGATAAGAGATGAAACATAAAGGAAGGGATCAATTTACAGGAAAAATGTTTGCAAGGCTTTGGGTTCCTGCTATGGTATCATCCGTTGGCCTGGCTGTTGCGGATATGGCAGACGCTATCGTAGTCGGACAGCGAATGGGAGCCACTGGCCTTGCAGCGATCAGCCTTGCGCTACCTGTTTATATGGTAATCAATGTATTTGTGCATGGTCTGGGAATTGGCGGTTCCGTGAAGTATTCGAGGCTTTTAGGAGAGGGTAAAAAAGAGGAAGCCTTGAGCAGTTTTAACCAGATTTTAGAAGCCGCTTTGATCATTAGTTTGTGTTTTGCATTGCTGGGCAATCTGTTTTTGGAGCAATTGTTAGGGTTGCTTGGTGTTAATGTACAGGATGGAGCTTTGTTTTTTGCCAGTAGGGATTATGTAAGGATTATTCTCTATGGGATGCCAGCGCTGTTTTTTTCTTATATTTTAAATTACTATCTGCGCAATGATGATAATCAGAGATTGGCAAGTATTGGGTTCACAGTTGGAAATATGGCAGACCTGGGAATGAATGTCTTGTTTGTCTTAATTTTTGATTTTGGGGCGTCTGGTGCGGCAATGTCTACGGTATTAGGTCAGTTGGTAGCAGTCATGATCTATTTGCCAGGCATATTTGGTAAAAAACATATTCTTCAGTTTAAAATAGTAAAGATTAGGCTGCGGGAGGGAGGGGAATGTTTTAAGACGGGGTTTTCCACCTCTGTACAGTATATTTGGCAACTGTTATTTTTGCTGATTGTCAATCATACACTGATGCATTACAGCGGAGAAAATGGGGTGGCTGTGTTTGATATGGTGCAAAATGTTTCGTATTTGATTTTATATCTGTATGATGGGACAGCCAAGGCGATGCAGCCGCTAGTTAGTACATACCAGGGAGAGCAAAATAGAAGCGGCAGCTGTTCCATCAAACGTATGGGTCTTATATATGGCTCTGTAGTAGGTCTTCTCTCATCCGTATTCCTGTTTCTATTTCCAGAAGTGATGTGCAGTGTGTTTGGCCTTTCCGAAGATACGATTATCCAGATGGCAGAATTGGCAATTCGTATTTATTGTTTGGGGGGGATATTTGGCGGAGTCAATATTCTTTTAGAGGGATATTACCAGTCCTGTGAAAAAGAGGGGCTTTCCTTCTGGCTTGCTACGCTGCGGGGAGCAGTAATTTTGATTCCCTGTGCAGTTTTGTTTGCCTCGTTCGGCTTGGAATTGTTCTGGTTTTTATTTCCAGCCACAGAGATTACTTCCCTTATGGTATTTTTCTTTCTAAAAAAATGGAAAAGAGAACCAGAGAGTTTTGATACTGACAGGGTATACAGCAGGACAATTGAAGGAAAAAATGAAGAATTAGGCAATATGCTTGAGGAAGTGGAAGCATTTTGTAAAATATGGAAAGCAGATCGCAAACAGCAGTATTATGTTTCGATGACAGTAGAAGAAATTTGTCTATTGATTATCCAAAAAGCGTTTGAACAACAGAGTGGAGGGTATATTCAAATTACTCTGATTGCTCTGCCGGATTTAGAATTTGAGCTGCATATACGGGATAACGCAAGGATTTTTAATCCTTTTTCTGTGGAGACTGACAGAGTGAGTAAGGAAGGAAATTATGATATGGATGCAATGGGGATGTTGGTAATCAAGCAAAAGGCAAAGCATTTCTTTTACCGGCAGTATCAGGGATTTAATTCGCTGATTGTGCGGATATAGGAGAATTAATATGAAATTTTCATTAAAAATTAAGACCATATGTGCGGTGTTGATTTCAGCTCTTCTGTTGGCGGGAACCGCGGCAATTATCAGTGATCAGGCTTATTCTGCTGCGATTTATGAGCAGTATGAGACTATGACGATGAATCTTGCAAAGACAACAGCGGTGACAATAGATGCGCAAAAGGTGCGGACGCTTCGAGATGAAGTGATAAAAATTTACCGCCAAATCTGCAGGGAAAACAGCGGTGTGCCAGACTTTGAAAATTTTTCGGACGAGGATTGGAAGAAATATTTTGCAAGATATGATACAATTCTTGAGATGGAAGCATACAAAGATATACTTGACAAACTGTACCAGATCAATGAAGCAAACAATGTTTCTTCCATTTACATAGGATATATGGACACAGAAACACGATATGGCATTTATTTAGCAGATGGTTCTACAGGAGCGGAAGCCTGTTTTGTGGGAACATGTGACCCGTTTGAGGAGAGTAATCTAGAGCGAATGAAACAGGGAGATTATGATTTCCCTGCCTATATCACAAATTATGAAGATTATGGCTGGCTCTGTTCTGCGGGCGCAGGAATACATTTGGATGATGAGGTTGTGGCAACGGCTCTTGTGGATATTTCTATGGATGAGGTTATGCAAAACCGTCATGATTTTTTGGCGAATTTGTGTATGGCTTTGATTTGCATTACAGCTTTTATTTTGACAGTCCTGATATTGTTGATTGGGAGAATTATCCTATCTCCAATTAACAGCTTGGCAAAGGCAGCGGCGTCTTTTGTATCGGATAAGGAGGAACATGGGGAAGGGCACGGACAGTCCGCGATTTCAATCCTGGATATCCATACTGGCGATGAGATAGAATATTTATGCAATGCTGTCAAACAGATGGAGCAGGAAATTAATAATTATATTGATCATCTGACCGCAGTGACCGCGGAAAAGGAGCGTATGGGAGCGGAACTTCATGTGGCGACTGAGATTCAAGCCTCCATGCTTCCCTGTATATTTCCCGCATTTCCAGGGCGGGAGGAATTTGACATCTATGCTTCTATGGAACCAGCAAAAGAAGTTGGAGGTGACTTTTACGATTTCTTTATGGTGGACGAAGACCATTTAGCGTTAGTGATCGCGGATGTTTCTGGGAAAGGTGTTCCGGCGGCGCTTTTTATGGTTATCGCCAAGACGCTTCTAAAAAATTCAGCCCTAAATGGCAGTTCACCAAAGGAGATTTTAGAGAAAGTCAACAACCAGCTTTGCGAGAACAATGAAGCGGAGATGTTTGTCACCGTCTGGCTTGGCATTCTCTCGATTTCTACAGGAGAGATGGTGTGCTCAAATGCCGGACATGAATATCCGGCTATTCGCAGGATGGACGGTGAATATGAACTTTTCCATGATAAACATGGATTCGTGCTGGCAGGAATGGAGGGCGTTAAGTATCGGGAATATGAAGTAAAACTTAATCCCGGAGATGCTTTCTTTGTCTACACGGACGGAGTTGCGGAGGCAACGAACAGCAGTGATGAGCTGTTCGGAACAAAACGCATGATTGAGGCATTGAATGCTGGAAAGGAACGAGGCTGTGAAAATTTGCTGGGTACCGTTCGGGAGAAAATTGATCTTTTTGTTGGTGATGCGCCACAGTTTGATGATATCACAATGCTTTCGATTTTGTATAAGGGGAAAAAAATAACGGCGGATGAACTTATTGTTCCAGCACAATTGGAACGGCTGGATGAGGTATTGGAATTTGTGAATATGTGTCTGGTGAAGCATGAATGTTCCAAAAAGGCTAAGATGCAGATTGCAATAGCGGTGGAAGAGATTTATGTCAACATTGCTCATTATGCCTATGGCGATGAGGAGGGGGCAACAACGATTCGAGCCGAGTTTGAGGGAAATCCTCTACAGGCGGTCATTCAGTTTCGTGACCAAGGAGTGCCTTATAATCCTCTGAAAAAAAGAGATCCCGATGTCAGTCTTTCGGCTGAGGAACGGGAAATTGGAGGCCTAGGTATATTTATGGTAAAGAAAAGCATGGACGCGATGGAATACGTCTATGAGGATGGTCAAAATATATTAACAATTAAAAAGTCTATACAATAGCAAGAAGAAGGCTGACAACCTAACTTGTTTTTAAGTATATGAACCAATCTATATGGCAGCAGGAAGGAGAAGAATTATGGAAATCGTAAAAAAAAGAGAGGGAAACAGATTGGAGATCGCTTTAGAAGGAAGGCTAGACACGACAACCGCACCTCAGCTCGAAGCAGAGTTGAAAGCGGGAATTTCAGAGGTAGAAGAACTGGTGATGGATTTTGCAGATTTGGCATATATCTCATCTGCTGGGCTGCGCGTGATTTTATCTGCACAGAAAATTATGAACCGCCAAGGAAGCATGGTTGTCCGCAATGTCAATGAGGATGTGATGGAGGTATTTGAAGTAACAGGTTTTATTGATATTTTAAATATTGAATAAATAAGTAGTCAGCGCCTTGTGATTAATTTTACCAGGCGCTTTGTTGCGTATACTTTAACCTTAGGATGAATGTTTCGGAATGCATTTTTTCCGATGGATTTTAATTTCTTTGATTTTATAGTAATTTTTTGCAGTTTTCTACAGTTGTAAAATGCACGGGAGGAGATTTTTGATATTTTTGTGCCAATGGTAAGACTTTTCAGGGAAGTGCATCCCGAAAAGCATTCTGCGCCAATTGTCTGTACGGTATTTGCAAGGTTCACAGTTTTTAAATTTTTACAATTTTTAAAAGCTTTTTTATCAATGGCAGTAATCTGAAATCGGGCATTCTTGATCTTAACAGTATTTTTTACTGAGAGAGAGTACAAGGATGCCTTTTTTTGAGTTGTTTTCATAAGAGTTACTGTTCCCGTTCCATTGGTAGCTGCGTTTGTGATTTTGTATTTGAATCCTCCTATGACATAGGTGCTGCCTTTTTTGATTCGTGTAGAGGTATTTTCTTGCGTAGGTGCAGGTGGTTTGGGGGACGTTTCTGGTATAAGGCTCGTTGTTTCGTTATAGACAAGGATAGAAACCTGCCGTGTATGTTGTTTGGAGGAGGTGACTGTAATTGTGGCTGTTCCACTTTTTTTGGCATGAATGGTACCAGTGTCATCTACCTCTGCAATCTGGGGATTGCTGCTGTGAAATATAAGTGATCTGTCATCCGTAGTGTTGGCAGGGATATAGGAAACGGCAAGCTGTGAACTAGTTCCCACTTTCATAGTAAGCAGCTTGGAGGCGGACACCGTGATGCCCAGCAAAGGAATTACTTTTTCCGTATAGGAAGGGTTATGATCCAGTGTTGCTAGAAGTGTCTTTTGGCAGGAGAAGATTTGGGTATCAGAGTGGTTTGCGCCATTTTCATAAGAAATCTGTATTTGAAGTTGTTGCGGGGAAGTAGTATCAAGTCCTTCTGGTATGGAAAAAGAGCAAATGCCATTGTAACTTGAACGTGCTGGGAGAACCTCAATCGCCTGTTTGCCGGAATTGGAATCTATATTTAGTGTGTCAGAGCAAATAGTAATGCTGACATTTTTAGCCAGGCAGCCCTGGTTCGTAACTTTGTAGCTAAGGCGGTAAGCGTTTGTATTATCCTTTTCCAGCGAGTAGTTTCCCAGAATAAGAGTTGGCTGTGGCTCAGTGGTCAGAAGCTTATGTAAGTTGATGCGCCGGAATGTATGATTTTTACCATAAAGGTCAGTAAACATAATATCATTTTCACCAGAAGTCATTAGATGGGCGGTCAGATCTTTTGGGCTGTACAGATCCTGGGAATGGTATTTTGCGGCGAGCAGCGCGGCGCAGCCCGATACGATTCCTGAGGACATGGAAGTGCCATTCATGGTTTTTGTTGTTCCATTGTAAGTGCAGGAGAGGATATTTTCACCAGGAGCGGCAATTTCATATTTTGGTTCGCTGTCGCTCTGAAAATCCCAATTAGAAAAAGAGGAAAGTTCATGTTCCTTTCCATAGGACATAACACCTGTTACATAGGGATAGGCAGCAGGATAGTAATTACCGCAGCTTGTATATTTTGAATCGGAAGTGGGTAATCCGCGGTTGCCGGAGGATGCTACAAGAATTGCTGATTCTGAGGCATATTTTAATGCTTCTTCTAAAATGGAAGGATATGTAAGAGAGCTGATTGACAGATTTATGACAGATGCGCCATTGTCTGTGGCATAACGAAGGGCTTCCGCAACATCTGCGGCCTGGAAATTACCGTACGCATCTCCAGCTTTCAGGACCATAAGTTGTATATGAAATGGGTTTGATGATTCTGTTACACCAGCAGTCTGTAATATACAGCCTGCAACATGAGTACCATGTCCTTTTATGGTACTCACAGAATCATCCAAGGGATTACTGTCATGATGATAGGTATCAATGCCATAGAAATCATCTGCATATCCATTTCCGTCGTCATCCACGCCTGGAATGCCGTTGATCTCTGCAAAATTTTGCCAAAGCGCATGTTTGATCAGGGGATGGGTGTAATCGCACCCTGTGTCAATCACGGCGACAATAATAGGGGCGGAAACGTCGAGCTGTTCCTCCGCCAGAACTTTCCATGCATCTTTTGCATGAATGTCATCTAAAAACCATGTATCAGTAATTGTATTTGTAGATGCATGGGCGAAAGAGGGACAGAAATAGAGTGAGATAAAGACAGAAAAAAGCAATATTAATATAGGATAAAAAAGGCGTAATATTTTGGTTTGATTCATAGCTTCCTCCTGTCGGTTTACAGATTTTGCATTGTTTTTCTTCATTTTATAATATTTAAATCCATTCGTAAAGGAAATAATGTTTGAGTTTCCCATTTTTGCAATTTATATTACCAAAAGGGGGGCTATTATAAAATATGAGGAAACTCAAATTAAATCAAATAATGTTTGAGCTTTCCAGTTGAAAATACATATGGGAAAAGCCTATAAGCATATGTTGAAAAAACAGTGGTTTTAACAGGGGGACAGACAAAGTTGAAAGAGAAAAAATCAGTCCAATATACAGTGGAAAGGGAATATTTAGCAAAGTTTTCCGTAGAGGAAC
>Ga0137306_101137_pt1 | contig 28934 bp, 22 predicted proteins | sample Inofroosms_March_FD_97187 | JGI IMG/M metagenome (GOLD analysis project Ga0137306, IMG submission 97187) | Mouse cecal microbial communities from Vienna, Austria - N-Acetylneuraminic and N-Acetylglucosamine D2O microcosms_March | ecosystem: Host-associated > Mammals > Digestive system > Large...
CAGTTTACAACCTTAGACACTGTCATGCAGAGCGTAAAAGAAGCGATCTATTTCCTCTCAGAGCAGACAGAACGAACCAGTGAATCGGTTGCGAAAATTAGTTCAGCAGCAGAATTGATCACTGCAATTGCCTCACAGACAAACTTACTCTCATTAAATGCCAGCATTGAGGCTGCCCGCGCTGGTGAACATGGTAGAGGATTTGCCGTTGTAGCCTCAGAGATCCAACAGCTCTCGGAACAGTCAAATCGTGCCGCCAGTGAAATCCAAGCAATGATTACAAATCTAAATACCGATTCTACCAACACAATGGAACGTATGAAAGATGTACAAGGCATCATAGAAAAACAGGAAACAAATATCCAAAAGACAAGTGTCATTTTCCAGGATGTATGCAATGGCGTCGATCAATCAGCGTCTGGCATGGATATTATACTGGATAAATCTCAAAAACTGGAGAATATTAGAATTGAAACAATGTCCATTGTAGAAAACGCCACCGCACTTTCTCAAGAAAACTCAGCCAGCATTGAGGAAATTATGGCATCCATTGAAAATATTTCTCATGAACTCGGAGATATCTCTGAAAAAACAAAATCTCTAAGCAATTTATCCCAGGAAATGACGGTGCATGTGGATTTATTTCAATTTGAATAACTTTCGGCGCCTGCATGGACTAATCATTCTGCATGTTAATCTGCTCCCCTAAAACCAACGGATAATGTGTCAGCAGATTGCCCTCCAAATTCTCCTTATGCATGTCAACTGCTGTAATCTGATGATTCTCATATGTTGTGTAATAATAAACACCTTTCTCTGTATTGCAGCAGGATGTATAAATGGTGATTTCATACGCTCCGTTCCCCAAATCACAACAACCCCTCTGCTGCTCTACAGAGCCTAAAATATGAAAAAATTGACTGACACTCTCTGATTCAGAATCCCCAGAGACAGCATTCGTTTTTGTAAAAGCAGCCCTGACAAAACGAGAGGAAGAGGATAAATCACCCGGCAGTCCCAACGCACCCATACCACGGCTGTATGGGTGCAGCGGCAGTCGATTGCAAAAATGATTTTGCGGTTCTCGCGCAGAAAGATGCATATAATTATTTAATTGAAACAACTGCTCTTCAAATGGTGGATTATTCGTCAACACACCCACTGGATTATCAAAAATCTTCATACCCTTCTTTGTGGATTCTATGGTTATCACTTCTCTGCTGTCTGCAATCATCCAATTTTTTATTATTTCCATTGATTTGCAAACTCATACATCCGGCAGCATAACAAGATAACCGACTACGAAGGACTGAACTTTACAGCTTTTAACTCCTCATTTCGAAAAAAATTAGGACTGTCACTTTCAGAATAAAACAGGCAGGATAAAACATTTTTTGTAATAAGATCTTACTGCATCTTGTTTGTTATTCTTAAAGTGGCAGTCCCACTAATATCTAAATCATAAACGCTATGCGGCAATTCCACAGATCTTCTCTAAGGATTCCAAAATCTCTTTTACTTCTCTTTCATGTCCAGGATATTGCTGCACCAGTTTCTCAATCTCCCGCTTTGCCTTTTGGATATTTTCTATCTGCTTTTCCATACTGGAACGCAGTTTCTGGCGGCGCACCAACAATTCATGCTTCACCTCCACCATCTCTTTTTTATCCTGCAAAGCTTTTACCTGATAAGTCCAGATCTTGGCATCGTAAAGATGATAACTGCGAAGTCTGCGCAGCAACTTACCTGTGAGAAACTCCAGCTCATCATTTGTCCGCTGGTATTTATCGCGCTCCCGCACCGCTTCCAAATATTGTTCCCAGATATAATTGAGTTCATAAGAATTTTTGACATGGTATTTCTCACATGCATAATCTACCGCATTGGTCACATTGACATACTTAAATGAAATTTTATTCAACAATGTGGTTGCATAATTGATGTTTACCTGGGATCTCTTAATATCTGCTTCATCATTCTGAAGACGCCAGACCATAATTCCCCCCGCTGCACCAACCACAACAGCAGCCACTAAAACAAGCATTTTAAAATCAAATTTCAATACAACGCCCAAAATCATAATCATGATGATTACCGCCATACCTGCACCTGCCAGAATATATAGTACCTTGCGCAGCATCTCTTCTTCCTGTTCTAAGGTCTCTTTGTAATAGCGCCACTCTTCCCGCTCGCCTTCCAGATACTGCATATCTCGCTTTACTGTAGTCTGATAAGTTTCATTCGATTTCAGACGATTGATCACCTCTGGAATCTGATCCTGATACTGCTCCATCTGGGCAAACTGACTGTCTGAAATTGTCTTTGCCTTGTTTACATAAGCATCTCTGGATTCACTCAAAGACGAAATACTCTGGGCTATCCCCTGAATCTCTCCATATTCCTGCTCTGGCAAATCTTCAATAGTCTGGATATCGGTCAGATAATCGGTCACTGTCCCATATTCTCTTTTGGTTTCCTCCAAGGCTTTTGCCGCTGTCAAGATCTGTTCGCAATATTCCATCGCTGGATTTTTCCTTGGATGCCCGGGTTCTTGCGACTTTCTAGTATTTGGATCCCTGGATTTTTCCTCCTCTTGCGGTTGTCCCTGCTCTTCAAATTCTAATATTTCTTCTACATATTTAGGTTTTTTCTTTTTTTTGAATAATCCCATTTCTACTCACTTTTCCTATACTCTGTCCTTAATTCTTGCAGCATTTCCTCGATTTTTTCCTCATAACCGCCACGATCCCCAGCTTCTTTCTTTTCCTGTAACTTCTCCAACAGATTTTTCATTTTCTCCCCGCCTTGATCTGGCACTTGACCATCTCGATAGGCGAGTGCCAGCAGATATGCCTCGCTGCTCTCTGTCTGCTGTCCTGTCTCATAAGCCCTTTTAAAGCATTCTGCGGCAGGCGCAAATAAAAACTGCCTGGCATAAACGATCCCCAGATTGTGCCACACCTGACCCTGAAAAAATAAATCGCTCTCCTGTTCCAATGCTTTTAGATACTCTAACAATGCCTCTTGGTACTTAGCCGATTTCAAAAAACGATCCCCGCGCAGCTTTGCGCGCTGCACAGGCGTTTTCTTCTCCATAGATTCTGCAATCTGCAAAACAGCGTTCATCTGTTCAATGTTATAAAAACCACCTTCATTCAAAATCTGCTCCAAACACCAGCAGCCACTTTTTTCCTGCTCCAAGCCTTCCAAAAGCTGTTGTGAGAGCTCCTGCCTGTCAAGCTCCTCCGCTAACCATTGGCACAAAAGCTCATTGAAAAAACTCTCTTCCACAGACTCTACATTCTGATAAAGATAATAACACAATTCCTCAAAGGAATACAAGCTAATACCTGCATTTACCATCAATGGCCGCCTCGCCATTTGGTCTTCGCATAACCATATTCTGCCCATTATTGCTCCTCCATAACTCCATTTCATCCCTGCAATTTACCGGAGGTTTTTCTCTGGCTCGCTCTCTTTGTCAATCTCATATTCCCATTCCTGCCCACTTCCTGGTTTAATCATTCCCCAGCCAAGATCACGCAATTTCAAGAAAATCCTGCCTTCCTCCCCTGTAAACACTAAAACAGATAGTCTGGATCGTCCATGCGCTGAAACGGGTAGTCCTGTGAGCTCCAAAGATTCCACCCTCGCGTCACGCTCTCCAGGTTTCTGTACATACAACTCTAAGAAATCATCACCTTCTTCCAGAATAAGGCGAAACTCCCTGCTAACCTGATAACGATTTTCTCCTGCAATTAGCAGTGGATAAAAATAGGTCTGATTGCTCTTTACAGCTTTGATGAAGATAGATTCCTTTACCTTGTACTCACTGACATAGATCGTCTCTGCTTTGTCCTGGTATCTCTGTAAAACTCCAGCATAACAGGCTCCCCGCGTATAGAGATTTTTCCCTTGAAACGCCCTTCTGCTGCGGCATACCAACTTTAATGATTCCTTCATCCAGCCGCCCTCAAATCCAGAACCAATCAAATATACTGCTGAGACAATCCTTCCTGCAAGGGCTTCCCCGGCCATCTCAGCAAACTTATGATCTCGTTCCTCCATCTCCTGCGGCAGCTTTCCGAGAAAAATCTCTCCTACCTCTACGGGTTTCGGAGATACTGCCGTCCGGCCACAGGAGAGAAGGCGGCAGAGCACTCCATCCCCTTCCTCTTCAAATAATAATACTTGCTGTTTCCACAGAGAGGAATCCTGAGATACCACATAGGCATAAAAGCTTTCCCGATGATCTTGAATTTGAATTTGTTCTTCCATAAACCCCAGCTTCAGCGCCAAAGCTCGAAAAAAAACAACAATTTCCTCTGTCACCTTCTCCACAGAAAAAATACATTTTGTCACTGCCTCACTCCCCTGAGCTGGAAGCGCCAATCGAAGTACTTTTCGGAAAAAGATTACCAATAAGTCTTGCGTCTGATACTCCTGATCAAGCGCGATTGTCTCATTATTCCACGCACGATACAAAAGATCTGCCGCATAATAACCTTCCCCAGTTTCTGCAAGCCTTCTGCCTTCTTCTCCAAAATACCACTGCCCTGTCTGTTTATGCTTACAGAGTGCAGTAGGAATCTGATAAACTTCCGTTCCTACTATTGTACTTTTCGTCTCTGGTTCTGTCTGTCCGGCATGGTAACAGCTAATCTGCGTCCATTTTCTGCCTGTCTCTATGCCGATATACCATTCCTCTCTTTTCGGTCTCATTGTTCCACCTGCCTTACATCAAAGCCCTGCTGACAGCCGCAGAACTGTGACAATTATCATATCGTACGTTATAACATAGTAAATTCTCTCATTACCATCTCATCCAAATGCCCATATATTTTCATCCACTCTAACAGTGCTGCTTCATCTTTCATCTGCCATCCGGCCATCATGTCATTAATCAGATCAAAACGGCTTTCTTCTCCGTTATTGTCAAGCTGCAATCTCTGTATCTGTCCACTCTCTGTAACTTTACATTCCTGGTCTCGTTGTTCTTTGATATAATATGGGAGACTCTCTCCATAAAATATTAAAAATTCTTTGGCAAAAATCCCTTCATACATTTGGGGCATTTCGCATTCTATATACTCTGTATCGCCCAAAGGCTGGTAATTAATCAATACCTTAACATCAGAGTCCGTGCAATACTGCAAGATTACATGGTCATGAAGCAAATATTTTTTTCTCAAAGTCTCTGGCAAAGACTGATAAAACGCAAAGTACCTTCCCTCCATCAACAAATCCTTTAAGATTTTATCCGCTAATGCCAACTCTTCCTCTGTAAGTTCAGCTCCTGAAGCAGACCATTTTAAAAATCCCAGCCTGCAAACATGATTTAGCTCTTGCTTCTCTCTTAGCAATGCTGACAGCTTTTGAAAGAGATAATCAGATATCACTGCATCCCGCACAATATATTGATGACACATTTTTGTCAGATACGCCTGAATCACCAAATCTTTTCCCTGCGTTTTTCCATAACACTCAAATACTTGTTCCAGGCTGGGCAAAAAATCTCCAGTATACAAAAATCGTTTCAGACAGCGTTCTTCTAATTCATAAGTGTCCAGCTCAAAATTACGGGCTGCCTCCCAAAGCTTAATCATCTCATTGAGGCTGCCATAAAAATATTGGCACATATATTTTAAAATTTGTTCATTGTATTTTCCTCGAAGAAAGACATTTCTACAAAATCCCAATAGAAAATCATCTTCTCCTTCCTCCTGCTGTTCTTGGAGCCGGTCACAGAGCACATACACCAGTTTCGTAGGTGAAATATGTTCACAGCCATATCCCAATAATAATTCATAGGCGCGGCCATAATGACGCCTGGCCACCAGAAGCTCCATAATCTTTTCTCTTGCCTGTTTTCCGATTCCCTCAAACGACAAATTTTGTAAAAAATCATCCAACATATCTCCAGTATAATTGTCGTAGAAATATGCCACCATCTGCGGACGCAGTTCCGCCTGGTATGCTTCACTGACCACTGCAGATTCCAGCAGCATCTGCAGATGCGGCAAATCTTCTGGTTCATAAGTCTGCCAAATCACTTTTTTATCAAAATATTTTAATAAATAAGGAATCTTATTTTTTGCACAGGCAATGCCTTGTTCCAAATACTCCTCACTCTCCAATAGAGGCGTAACCTTAAGCTCCCCATCCGGCAAAAAACGTCTGCCGCGCGAATCCTCCAATAGAATCTGCCAGTTACTACTGTAAAGATTGATATATCCCTTGCCATGAATAAGAGGGACTACTTGTTCATTTTTCAGAGGATGCTGACATACTACCAAACTACATGCACCAGATGCAGCTCCTGTCACCTCGCAGGTAAACAGCACTCTTGCAATATCCTCTGCATGTTCCTCTGTCAATAGTTCCGGCGTCAGTACCTCCTTGTATACTGCGGCTAATGTGCGGTCAATTTTGCCCCCCTTAAGCTGTCGTAAGACAAACTGCTCCATATTTTTACGATAATGAGGCCATAGCGCCTTCCACTGTGACTTTCCCTCAATCACCGCTGCATAGAGCATGGCCTGGGGATGACTGGCAAGATTGCTGTAGGACTGAAAATACAGGGCAATGGGCTTTGGCAGTCTCTTAAGCTTTTTTTCATCCGCAGAGAGCACCCATGCCTCATACAATCCAGTAATTCGCAGTTCTTCGGCAATCCCTAATTGATACCATTTCCAATATTTCTTACCATAAAACCGACTCCTGATACAATAACTGCAAACTGCTTGCAGCAGCTCTCTTTCTGGCGCCGCGCGATAAGCAGCCACCAAAATCCGATACCAGATTCGGTCATTGACGGGAATTTCCGGCGCCATCCTAGCAACCTGTTCTGCCATTCCTTTCGTCAATACTTGGTGCTTGACTGCAAAATACAAAATTTTACGCTCAAACGCATTCGCCCTACCCATTAAAAACGGCTCTTTGGCTAAGATCCGCCAAGCCTCCAGATAGAGTAATATATTCTCTCTGCCGATTCTTATATGTTTGGCAATCACTTCCAATTTTCTGCCTTTGCTGTAATTGAGATTATCATCCAAAAACAATAAGATCCATAATAATATCGGATGATCTTGATGTTTGTGAAAGATTTTGCGAATTTGGCTTGTACACTTATTCACATAGGAAGGCTCTGGCTCCCGCAGCGTACACAAATACAAATAATATGCATACAGCGGCGTCTCTTTGTCAACTTTATTGCGCGGAAAAGAATCCAGCAGCCATTCCGCTTCCTGACGCTGCCGATTCGCCAAAAACACTTGTGCTTTTGCCAACAGATACCAAAGGCTGTCCGGCACCAATTCCTGCAACTCCTCCAAATCTTTGCAGGCCCGCTTGGCCCATACTCCTGTGACAATTTTATGCATTCCAAAATTGAGATACTCACGGGCAAGAGATACATGCTTTTTATGGATTGACCGTAACACCAATTCCCGATTCTCTGTGCTTCGAACTGCACACAGCTCAATCTCCTCCTTCTGGAATGGTGTCTGCAAAATCAATCTGCCGTAATTTTTCCCCGCATGCATCTTCTCTGGCAAAATCATATATTCTACCATCCCACGGCTGCCCACAAAATCTTCATCAGTGAGACGCTGCTTTAATGGCTTGATCCAGCCTTCCTCTGAAATCACTTCAAGCGCAAAATGTCCCCACTCCTCTTTTTTTAAGATCACTTGTTTCTGCTGCTGCTCTGATATGCCGATAAATTCCCGTTCTGCTTCTGTGACCTCAAACAACACTCTTTTCTTCTTACGTGCGGCAATCAGAAACTCCTCCACCTGCGCCCGCGTGCAAGGTCTGCGCATTAGTCCCTGATAAATTAGACGTTCGTTTGTCTCCTGTAGTTTAAAAACATTTAGAAATTCCTGTCTTCCAAAAACTCTGACTGCCTCACTATAAGATTCACGTGCAAGATTAGCAAATTCAAATATGCTCTTAATTTTGCCAAAAGAACTTTCTGGATATTTCTTGGAGACGGTCATCATAAATGGTAAGATATACTCGCCCTGATCACTGATAATATGTAGATTCCCTTTCTGGGATTCTCCCTCGCTTAAGCCTTCACTGCGAAATTCAAACCGCTGTGTCACATCTGTCCCTTGAAATCCGGTTTCCTGGCATACCAACCTGGGACTGGTGGAATAAACGATCCCTGACACGGGCGCGCCGTCGGTACTTCTGACCGAAAACTCCCCGGTATAAACGCTTCCTTCCAACACTTCAAATTCCAGCTTTTCCGGGGAAAACTGGAGGATGGAAGATTGACTGGCGCAAACTCCTGCTGCCAATTCCTCTAATTTTCTCTGCAATTCGTCACCTGCTTGCTTTTTTATCAATTTTGGTTATAATAGATACAGTTATTGTACATTATAAACGATTTAAACGCCTGTGTAAAGGCAGATTTGGAGGTACACATGCTGCAGCATAAAGATCATTTTCATGGCAGTGATTTAGAAAAAATCGAACAAATTTATGGCATAAAAAAAGAAGAAATCACGAGCTTCAGCGCCAATGTTAATCCCCTGGGCGTCTCCCCTCTGCTGCGAGAGACTTTAGCAAATCATATTGACGCTATCACCACTTATCCAGACAGGGAATACACCGCTCTCAGAAAATGCATTGCATCTTATATTGATACAGATCCAGAAAATATCCTTATGGGCAATGGCTCCACAGAGTTAATCTCTCTATTTATCCAGATCCAACACCCTAAAAAAGCCCTGATTATCGGTCCTACCTATTCCGAATATGAGCGCGAAATTGCTCTGGGCGGCGGCGCCAGCTTGTACTATCCATTACAGGAAGAACAAAGTTTTGCCTTGGATATCACCAATTTTATTGCACAGCTCAATGAGAGTATTGATCTGGTCGTGATCTGCAATCCGAACAACCCAACCTCCGGCGCTATTTCACGGCGAACCATGCGCAAAATCCTTGACGCCTGCAAACAAAATAATATTTATGTGATGGTGGATGAGACTTATGTAGAGTTTGCGGACAACTACCAGGAAATCACCTCCATCCCGCTGACCGCCTACTACAACAATATCTTTATCCTTCGGGGAACTTCTAAATTTTTTGCTGCCCCTGGGCTGCGTCTGGGCTATGCCGTCACAGGCAACCGAGACTTACTGAAATCCATCCATACCAGAAAAAATCCTTGGACCATCAATTCTCTTGCCGTAATTGCCGGAGAAATCATGTTCCAGGATTCTTCTTATATCGCCCAAACCAGAGAGTTAATCTCCCAGGAGCGTTCCCGTATCTATCAATTGCTATCCAAAGACAGCCGTTGCAAAACCTATCCGCCCAATGCTAATTTTATGTTAGTGCGCCTTTTGGACAACCGAACATCGGGTGAATTGTTCGATTGTGCGATTCGTGAAAAAATGATGATCCGCGACTGCTCTACCTTCCCATTCCTGGACAATAAATATATCCGTTTCTGTTTTATGCAGCCGCAAATGAATGATAGACTGATCTCGTGTCTGTTTGGATTATAACTTTACGCATAGAGGTGCGGTCATCTTTCACTTCAGCATTGATATCCCTGTCATGTGCTTCCCCACAAACAGGGTTTATCTCATTGCCGAAATCACGGCTGCTTTTTTGCGAATTGTATCAGATATAGGTGAAACCAGATAGAGATAAAAATATAAAAAATTTTTTCTTTTATATCGTACGAATTTTAATAATACTTTTTCATGTTTCGCATGATTTTATCCATAAAATCGCATATAATAAAAATAACTCAAAGAAAAGAAGGATTTAGTCATGGTTGTTACCGCAACAGAATTTAAAGCTAATTTCGGAAAGTATCTTGAATTAATTACTAAGGAAGATATCTTTATTACTCGTAATGGAAAAACGGTTGCTAAAGTTGTAAATCCACAAGTTTCTGCTGTGGATTCCCTGCGCGGAATGCTTGGCGGTATTTCCTCTGATATTGATATGGATTCTTTACGAGAGGAGCGTCTGTTAAAATATGAAAATAATGTGTGATACGAACGTAATCCTTGACGTATTATTGGAAAGGGAACCTTTTGCAGAGGATTCTTACAAGATTTTGAAGCTTTGTGAAGAACATAAAATAGACGGTTTTGTATCAGTATCTTCTGTCACCGATATCTTCTATCTTGTGAGAAAATACACTCATAGCACAGAACTGGCATATAAAGCAGTCGGAAAACTTTTGGAAATTGTCAAGGTGTGCAGCGTTAAAAACAATGATATTCTTATTGCATTTCAGAAAAAGGCAAAGAATTTTGAGGATTGTCTTGTTGCTACTTGTGCCAAATCTATACATTGCGATTATATTGCTACCCGAAACAAAAGAGACTTTGAAGGCTTTGAAATTTCTGTGCTTGCCCCGAATGAAATTCTTTTGAAAATTTTATAACACACGCTTCACGGAAAATTTTCTTATCTCCTGATTACAGAATGGGATTATGGCTGATATAATCCGATGCTCGTTATTTCTTTGGACAAAATTACAAATCTTACACATAATTTTTGGGGGTTATCCCTATCTGGCTTTACCCATTTTTTATCCTGAAGTCAAATACCCTGCAGCAAGCTGACGGGGCACGTCTTAGCTTGTTTTTAGCAAGTAACATCCTATTTTCAAGGGCGACAGCTCACTGGTTTATGAAAAATAAATTACAAATATTTATTTAGAATCTACTTTTTTTAAACAGTTAATGACACTTGTTTGTAGATACACCGCATTGATAAACCGGCTGTATACTAATCTTCCGAAACATCCCCCACATTAAATCATTATGTCCTTAAAGCAAAAATAGAGATGCCCCTCTCGGAACACCTCTATCCGGCCTAATGATTCGGCATAACGCCCCTATGAAATAAAGATTTGCAATAGAAAATTAGATATCACAATCGCCAGAAATAAGGCGATCAGAATAAAACTCCCCTTCAAAAATTCTTTCATCTCTAATAGGTATGTGTAATACTAGTGTAGGAAAGCTCTTCTCCTGCCACATTGAAATAGGCCTTTACCCGATACGTACCACGTTCTGTCAAGCCAAATGACTTAGACATGCTTAAAGTTCCAGCATCCACAGAATCGCGCCAGGATGCCTTCATCTTCCAGGTATTTCCATCCTTGCGCTGCAGCTCCATATTGACACTGATATGGCAGACACGCTTGGCAGTAACACTAGAATAACAACTAGCGGTACTGCCTTTGAGGTTCATATCCGCTGCAATATTTATGGTATTTATATACCGAGGCTGCACTTTATCCTCGGCATGGATCTCACGCACCCCTGGAGCGGCCGCATAGCTGACGCCAGAAGCGCCGGTCGCCATACAGCAGGCAAAGGCAAGTACAAGCGCCATCTGTAACTTTCTCTTCATATTTTTCTCCTCTCTTTGTATCCCTGGGCAAACTACGCCCTTCTTTTGTGAAAATAACAAGATAGTAACAATCAACTAATAAAAAGTATGACACTTTTTTCCAACTTTTTTAAATTTTACCTTTGCCACAGCACATTGATTTCTTGGTAAACTGCTCTACTTCTGTCGCCATAAATTCAGAAAGGCATTTAACTCAAATTCCCAACATATTGTTTGGAAATCCATCTAGAACATGGCCTTTTTCCATTATTCAGTATGTCTTAGACTCTCTGCCAAAGATAACAATTCTTCTTTTGAAAACTTTCCGCTTAATTCAATCATGTATGTTCCATCTGATAAAACCATACTTCCAGCATCAAAATCCTCTACAAAATAACCTTGAAAATCATTGATCTTCACTTCCTCCATTTCCTTTCTCACAGAAGTAACATTACCATGATTTCCATTCTCCTGGAAACTCTGTCTAAACATTAATATTTCCTCTTTTGAATTGACATATGAAATCTGATAAACGCCAAAATCACTCTTAAACTCTTCCCCTAACAATTCATAACCTTCTGGCACTTCTGCAAATTCATATTTCTGGAAGGAGTCTGCTTCTGTGTTATTGTCATTTTCTCTTTGTGCCATCTCCACAAAATTGCCATGCTGTTCCATACAATATTCAAACAACCAGCAGATCACTGGCTCTGCACCTGTCACTGTTCCTCCTACCAAGATCATCAATAATGCCAACAAAATCAACCATCTTCTCTTAGAACGAATTGGGCGATAAAGATCTGTAATAGGACTAGCATTCTCTTCTGTTCGCCGTTTCGCTCTCACTTCTTTTGCCATGCGGCGCATTCTCCGCCGAAACCGCAACGAGAAAAAATGCCTTTTGATATGTTTGGGACGATTTTCATACTCCTGTTTGATCATCTCCGCCAACACTTCTCTTAATAACTCTTCCAATTCCCTCATATGATCTACATTTTCCATACCTTAACCTACCTTTTCTTTTGTATTGCCGCTGACCCGCAAATATGGGCAGATACAGCGACTTATGATTTTTTCTGTTGACAGCATCTCTTTTCAAGCTATGCTGCCTGTATCATACAATAAAGTAGCAATCCACGACCTCAAAACATGACACTTTTCCAAAAAAATTTCAATTTTCCTGCAAATCTCTTGACTTTTTTGCAAAAAACCTTTATTGTATTATTCATATAGTACAATAATACATAAGGAAAACGAGGTGATTTGATGCCATGGAATTTGGATTCTGACAGACCTATTTTTATTCAGATTATCGAACGGATCCAGATGGATATTATTTCTGGACTCTATAAACCAGGGGATAAGCTTCCCTCTGTTCGAGAACTCGCTCAGGAAGCATCTGTAAACCCAAATACAATGCAAAAGGCCCTATCTGAACTAGAACGAACAGGGCTTGTCTACTCCCAGAGAACCAGCGGAAGATTTATTACGGAGGATACTGCCATGATTAACAACTTAAAATCTGAACTTGCCCAGGAACTGGTAACACAGTTCCTGGAAAATATGCAAAAATTGGGAATCCCCCAAGAAGAAGCGCTATCTATAATATCAGAAACCATCAAAGGAGACGAACACCATGACACTGATTGAATGTAACGCCCTCACCAAAAAATATGGTAATTTCACTGCCCTCTCCAATCTTGATCTCCAAATTGAGTCTGGGCACATCATTGGTCTCTTAGGGCCCAACGGCAGCGGCAAAACTACCTTACTGAAGTTGATTACCGGTCTTCTACAGCCCAGCTCTGGAACAATCTCTATCAACGGCGAACCGGTGGGCGCCGCCAGCAAAAGCCTGATCTCCTATCTGCCCGACCACACCTATTTAGATCGAAATATGCGTGTAAGAGATGCGATGGACTTTTTTGAAGATTTTTATCAGAACTTTGACTCCATGCGCGCCTATGAGATGCTGGCACAATTAGCGATCAATCCCAACCACAAGTTGAAAACACTCTCCAAAGGAACACAGGAAAAGGTACAGTTAATCCTAGTAATGAGCCGTCGGGCGAATCTCTATATTTTAGACGAACCAATTGCTGGCGTAGATCCTGCCGCTCGGGATTTTATCTTAAATACTATCCTCTCCAACTATGATGAAAATGCTTCCATCTTGATTTCCACCCATCTGATCTCAGATATTGAAAATATTCTTGATGAAGTTATTTTTATCCAGAATGGCAATCTTCACACACATGCTTCTGTGGATGATCTTCGCCAGAAGGAACACAAATCAATCGACACCATATTTCGGGAGGTATTCAAATGTTAAGAAAACTGCTGAAACACGAATGGAAATCGGTAAACAAAGTATTGCTCCCAGTAAATCTGTGTATTATCCTTATCACTATTGTTGGCTGCACCGTGCTTAATACCGACATATTCGACACAGAAGAATCTTGGCCCATAGCGTTGTTCCTGTTGATTTTTTATGTACTTTCCTTAATGACCTTCGCTTCCATTACACTCATCTACATTTATGTACGCTTTTACAAGAACTTGTTTACCGCAGAAGGATATTTAATGCACACCCTTCCAGTAACGCCAATTCAGTTATTTCATTCCAAACTAATTGTAGGATTTTCCTGGAGCGCCTTTAATTGTCTGCTAACTTTGTTTTCCACTGCAGCTTTGGGTTTTTCAGCTATCGTCACTGTTGCAAAAGAGGAAAATATTGATCACATATCGCGTTTTTTTCTGGACGATCCGATCGTAAATAACCGGAATCAAACATTTTCTTTTTCAGAAATGTTTGGCTATCCTCCAGCAACATTTTTAATTTTGATCTTGTTGCTGCTGTTGACTGGCTGCCTTGTCTCAATCATAATGGGTTATCTGAGTATTCTGCTGGGACAATTAATGGAAAAACATAAGTTGGCTGCTTCTATTGGATTTTTTATCGTAATTTATTTTTTTATGCAGATGGTCACTTCCATTGCTATTCTCCTACCCAACTCAAACGCTCTGGTAAACGCTATGGACAACGACACTTCTGTATATTTTATGAACATATTCTATCGAAATTTATTTCCAGCGAGCATTATTTCTCAAATAATCCTCAGCGCTGCCTTTTACTTTGCCTCCTGCCTACTGGTCAGGCGCAAAGTAAATCTAGACTGACAATCCGGCATGTGCTAAGCACATGCCGGATATCTGTTACTGAGTAAATTGAATAAATGTGTCTGCATATTTTTGACCGACTACGTAGTATACATTTTAGCATTTTCTTATACGATGTACCATATGATTTGATGCAATTTTCTCCAATCCGATTCACATTCTGACAATTTTAGCCCTTACAAAGGCTTTATTTTTACATCTTCATCCAGTCTCTCCTCAAATACATCTTCCGGCACTGGCTTGGCATAACGATAGCCCTGCGCCACATAAGCGCCGATCTCCCGCATCAATTCTACATCATTGTCCGTCTCCACGCCTTCACATACAATCTGTGCTTCCAGCTCTGCCGCCAGATTGACAATGCCTTTCATAATTGTTACCTGACGGCCCCGATCCTGCCGATTCAACAGAAAAGAACGATCTAACTTAATGACAGAGGCCGGAATCTGCTCAAAAATACCAAGGGAAGAATACCCTGAACCAAAATCGTCAATGGAAAGGCGCACCCCTTTACTGCGCAGCATTTCAATGGTTTGCCTTACCATCTGCTGCTGTAGTTCCTCCACAACAATGGTCTCTGTCATCTCCACCTCAATCAGCTCTTTTGGCACTTGATAGCGTTCCAAAACTTCCTCGAAACGCTCTGGAAAATCTGGTTTAATAAAATGCATTCTGGAAAAATTACAGGAAACAGTGACCACTGGTTTTCCCTCCATCATCCTTCGATGAATCATCCGACAGACACATTCCAGGACAAAGAAATCAATCTCTGTCACCCTCCCGGTCTGTTCATAATAGGGAATAAAAAACCCTGGCGATCTTACCTTACCATCTGCCGTGGGATCTAAAAATCTCACCAGCGCCTCTGCACCAACCACTTTTTCACTGCGGATATCCACTTTCGCCTGATAATATGTCACAAAATGATCTTCGATCTTCACAGACTCCAGCAGCTTTTCCCGCTCATGACGCTGTTTTAAGGTCTGTTCTAAGAGTTTATCATAAACCATTACATCATTGAGACGGCTGTCTTTGATATATTCCACTGCCTGGGTTGCATAATTGACAGCCACACGCATATCGGAATTGTCGGGGGGAATCAGATAAACTCCCATCTGAAGTGTCATATGATTTTCTGTATTTCGATATATCTCCTGCTCTATCTCCTGTTCCATCAACCTCAGCCTTTCCATCAACGCTTCTTCTGACTGGCAATTGAGCAGGAGCACAAAGCGATCCCCCTGATTCCTGGCACAGATCTCATCTTTGGCACTGATACAATCTTGTAAATTTCTGGCAACAGTCTCTAAAAGTCTCTGTCCTGCATTCCATCCATAGATCACATTATAACGGCGAAACTGTGATATATTTACACAAACAACTGCACACTGCCTTGTTTTTCGCTCTGGCAGCAATTTTGTCTCCCCTTGGTAAATCAGATAATTGAGATTCCAAATATCCATCCCTGTATCTTTATACATCAGCTTTTGAATTTTCCTGCTATCCTTGATCATATGATATGCCGCCAAAATAACAGCCACTATAATTACCATCAACAGAACAATAATCTCTATACTGTGGTTGCGCAAAAAACGTTCCAGACTGATCTGTGAATAGACATTATTTTTAAGTAAATATTCATTCACTGTCTTGGCGTCTACGACCTCTACGATTTTGCCCAATATTCCAGCCAGATGCACATCATTTGCTCTGACTGCGATAGAGATTCCATGTTCCCTATTTAAAACACTTTTGATCTTCATCTTACTATAGGAAAAATCTGTCCCCATCAAAAATTCTGACAGATAACCGTCGCAAAGCACCGCATCCGCTTCTCCCTTTGCCACCGCGTCCAGACATTCCTGTTGGGTATTAAGAATTTTAAGGCTGACTTCTCCTTGATCAAAGGCAGCTACTGCCTCTTCTTGCAGATAAGATACCGTCGCAAGTACCTGCGCATCTGCGAGCGTTTGCTCTTCCTTCATTGCAATCACAAGGGGAATCTGTATATATTCCTTAATCATTTGAAATCCATATTCACTGAGTTCTTCCTTGGTATCAGTACAATAAGAAAGCAGATCCACTTCCCCGGCACGAAGAGCCTCCCTGGCCTGCTGTGCCTGATCATATTTCTTATATTTAACATTTAGTCCCGCATCACTTAATTTGGCGTCAAACATCTCTCTGGCAATTCCCTGGCATTCTCTTTCTACCTGATAACAAAATGGATAATGCCCGTCCAGATAACCGACAACAATTTCCTTCTGATCTACAATATAATCCTTCTCTTCTGTGGTAAATACTACCGTCTTATCTAACCGACTCTGGTAAAATCGGTTCATTAATTCTGTTTCCAGTTCCGGGCGGCTGATTTTTAAATCTGCAATTGCCTGATTTAACTCTCGCAGCACATCGTCATTTCCCTGATATGTAATATAATAAAACGGCATCGGCGCAAAGCGACCCAAGAGCCGATGCCCCTGTCTTACTTCTGTAAATGTATGAATATAGGCATCAATCTGCCCTTCCTCCAATGCCTGCAATAGATCAGCCGTACTGTCATACATTTTAAGTTTCGGATTTACTATGCCATGATCTTTCATATACTGCAGAAATTCATTTTTGCGCACATAGGTCTTTACCATGCCAAAGGTAATTTTCTGCATGGCCTCAAAATCTTCATACGCTAACAGACTATCCCCTTTGGCTGCAATCGCCCCAAAGGTATATCCGCTTGGCAGGGAAGCATACTGATAAATCTTGGCGCGCTCCTCAGAAAATTGTGCCGAACCTACCAAATCAACGTTCTGGTCTGCCAACAATTTCAGTGCTTCATCCCAGCTTTCACACTCAACATACTCCACTCTCCAGTCCGCATACTCGCACAATACATCCAAGTATTGAACATCCATACCATCATAATTTCCACCATTTTCTTTTATATGATAGCCATCCATCGGAAAAAAGGCTACTTTTACATTGCGCTTGTCCGCCGCCTGAATTCCTTGTGGCAAAAACATGTCCATAAAACTACATATAAAAACTACTACAACAAAAACTATAATGCTTTTTTTCCATTGGATTTTTAAATAATGTTTGATAATACCACCCCGCCCTTGCCTTTTTTCTTTCATTTTATCATGCCAGGTGATTTTTGCAATAACTTATTCTACACATTTTTGCGCAAATCATGCAGAATAACAAGACACCTAATAAAACAAATTTGAATTTAGCTTTTGGAGTAATATATCGTTTCATGCAACTAATTCTTTGCACAGGATAGCATGGTATAAAAATCACCTCTCCTCTATACTGAATACATAGAGGGGAGGTGTTGTTATGAGCATTTCTAGAAAAATGATTCTTTTTTTCTTTCTGGATGATGTGGAAGAAACCTTTTAATAAGACGTCATTTTATGAAATTATACCATAATTTTGCGCATATTTTTTCACTTGTTCCGCGCGTTCGCGCTGACCTACTGCCTGAAATACGGCAGTACTCAAATCAAAAAATTCTTTCGACATTTCAATCTGTCCTAACTCTGCCAGGGCACATGCTTTGTTACACAACAGCATGGGAAAGGTATGCATTTTTCCATATTCAATACAAAAATCTATTCCTTTCTGGCAGAGTGCCAGGGCGTCTTGATAATAACCTTCCTGCCCCAGCCAAGAAGAAAGATTCTGTAAAATCATTGGATATTTTACAGATAATTCTTGTCCATGAAAAGGATGCTTTTCGATGTATTCTTTCAGTTCAAACAACAAATGGAATGCATCCCAGTTATTGCCGACTGCATGGTAACTACATCCAATATTATTGAGAATACTAATTTCCTGATAAGTTAAAAGTCTAGTCTTAAGATGCAGACCATCAAATTCAGGTATTGTAATTCGAATCACTTCCAAAAATTGTTCTAATATTTTCTGGGCGCTTTCCCCCTGATTTTTGTGAATCAATACTTTAGCAAAACGCAAGTATTGCTCTTCCATATTTCTGCTGTAACCACTTCGTTGTTTTTTCTGCAGCATTTCTTCTAGCATTGCCACTAACTGTTTTGCCTTGTCATATTCTTTCTTCCCAAGACAACGCACCAAATGCTGTTCCATTTCATACTGCTGCATTTCTGCCTTGCTAAGACAAACATTATGAATTTGATCCACAATCCCCAATCTCTGAAGCAGGCCTTCCAAAATCTTTTTTCCCGGTATCTGCATCCCATTTTCAATCCTTGACAAGGTGGAAGGCGTACAAATCCCATAACTCAACTCCTCCTGGGAATATTTTTGCCGTTCCCTGGCATCACGGATCAAAGCGCCCACCGTATAATTTGCCATATCCCTTAACCTCTTTTGTGCAATAGGGGTTGTCGCAGTAATATCTTCGTTCGTTCAAAAGGTCTTGCCGCTAAAGCGTCAAAGACAGAATGCACAAAAATTATCTTGGGAAGCTAGCTTCCCAGAATGATTTTTGTGCATATTGTTTGCATTGCTCTGCAATGTAAACCTTTTGAACGAATCTATAAATTGTAATTTATGTTAGTGCGGCAGCCCCACTTTTCTATTTACTATATCGAGGTTAGAACAAAATTCTTGAAAAATAAGAATTTTGCGGACAGACATATGCAGTTTGCATTCTGAAATCATAGAATCACAATGCCTGTCATATGGCGTTACTCTTCCACCTGCAGTTGTTTAAATTCCCGTTTCTCAAATTCCTGGATGGAGATACTTTTCTTATTGGGATTGGCAAACACAAACGTCTTATCCACATTTTCCAAGTAATTTTGAATCTTATCATTCGTGGCGCTGATAATCACCTGAAAGCCAAGTTTGCGAATCAGGCTGATACAGCTAGCCACTTTCTCAGCGTCCATCTTGGAAAAAGCTTCATCCAACACCACCAGACGAATGGTCGGCGCCCGATATGTTCTGCCATCCATCGCAATCCGGTAGGTCTGTGCAAAGCTGGCCAACAATGCCACATACAAGGGATTTTGTCCCTCACCGCCAGAATTTTTCTTCAGCATTTTGCTGAGTTTTAGTTTGATTGGCTGCCCATCCTCACCGCGGATAATCTGCTGCATATCAAAAGAGAGATAGGTACGGTAATCCGCATACTTGTCCATACTGCGCTTTGCCTCCTCCTGTTCTTGGGCAGAGGCATCTGCAGGAGGAATAAAAATATTTAAAAGCTCGTTCATCTGCTCCCCATATTTATTTTCATGTTCCATGCGAAACAGATCCATCTGATTTGCCATCTGGTTGGATAGCTGGCTGGGGTTGATATCTAGATCCCGATCCATAAACATATCATAATATTTTCCGTCCTCCCCAGAATTACGCTGAAAAATAAACTGATATTGATCTTTTCCAAAGTCCAACTTGGCGATCACTCTATTCAACTCATCCTTTCTGCGTATGGCGTCTTCGATTGCACTGCGAATCTTATAAATAAAATCATCTTTAAAATGCTCCAGAGCTGACTTGGCCTGCTCTCTGGCCAATTCCTGAAAACGCTCCAAATCTTTACATTGTAATTCTTCCAAAAGACCATCGTAACTTAGATTGGTCTCCTCAAAGGCTCCAAAGCTGCGGTTGGGATGTTCTCTCAGATAGGCACTGCGAAGCTCAGCAAGCAGCCGAAATAATTCCTCCTGATCTGCCCTTGCAGCTTGCTCACGAGTGAGGTAACGTTTCTGCAAATCTTCTGCACCTTTCTTAGTCTGCTCCATCTGCGCCGCCCATTGTTCTTCTAGATGCGGCTGCGAGACAAATTGCCGTTCTTGATCAGCCAACTCCTGACTAAGCCTAAGATGCTCTTGCTCTTCTCTGTCAATCTGTCTCTGCCTTTCATAGAGCTGATTAGAAAGATGTAGTATCTGCGCCTCAAGTTCCCCAAGCGAAGTTTCCAACTCCTGCTTTTGCAATTTTAAGCGGCTGACATCTTTTTGCTGCAATTCCACAATCCGTGTACTTAAGCGTTCTTTCTCTTTTTTCTGTTTTGGGATTCGTCTGATATCTGACAGCCATTCTAGATATTGGCCTGCATCTCTAGATAACGATTCCATAGCCAGTAATTCATTCAAACTCTCAAGTTCTTCCCACAACGGCTGCCATTTTTTCTCCAATTCATCCCGTCTTTTTTTGAGCATCGACATGCGCCGCTTAAGACTTTCCGCACCAATATAGGCATATTTTATGTAATTATCAGGATTGATATGCTGCAGCCGGTAGCCCTGATACAACATACAATCCTCTGTCACTGCCACAGAAAACTGGCGCATCTGTTCCACAGACTCACATTGAACCACATTTCCGAGGAGAAAATCAATAAAACTTCGCACATATTCTTCTCTGGTCTTTACCGCTTTTGCAAGCGCATGTTCCTGTACATGATGCTTTCGTTCTGTCACCTTTTCGGTATCTAACACGGAAACACGGAAAAATTTCCGATGATCCATCTCTTGATACAAGGCAACCGCCTGCTTTGCATATTTGGGTTCCACAACTAACAGCAGCTTGTTATTACCCAGATACCCTTCCACCGCATTGCGCCAGCGCTCTTGGCTGATATCCAAAAGATCAGCCAAAATACTGACCTTTACTGCTCTACCGTTCTGTTCCGACAGCTTCTGATATAAATACTGTCTGGCTTCGATCAATTCTCGGGGATATGCCTTACTGCCCTTGTGAAGCTCGGATAACTCCCGTTCTGTCTCCTTGCGTGCTCTGCGCACTTCTTTTACCTGAGCCTGCAGGTCGTCCTTCTCCTCAGAAATCTGCTCGCGAAGCTGTGTAATTGCTTCCTTTAGATCTTCTAACTCCGATTCCTGGATGGAATAGTTATTAAACTTTTTTACATTCCATAAAATGGTGTTCGCGGCCATCTCACTGTCTGCCCAGGCCTTCAAATTCTTTGCCGTATCATCCCACTCCAGCTTACTGCGTTCCAGTCTCTCTAACAATTCATTGACATTTCTCAGTTGATCTTGCGCTGCTTGATATCCGGTTTCTGAAATCAGGCGGATGAACTCTTCTTTTCTAATATTATATTCCTGCTTTTTTTGTTCTAATTCTGTCAGATTTTGTCTGCCTTGCTGCAGATCTATTTTGTGAAATTGGATCTTATCCTGCAGTTCTTGAATTTTCTGCTGTTTTGCCAGAACAGAACACTTTTCTACGAAATACTGATATTTTAAGACCTCTTCTTTCTGTTGTGTAACCTTTGCAAACGCTTCTTGAATCGCCTTAAGGCTATCCACCTCTCTGCGGATATCCATAATCTTTTGCTGCATTCTGCCATACTGAATGACACTTTCCTGCATATCCTCAATATGGATATCCTGTTCCATACAGATATATTCCTTTACAAACTCCTCAATACGGCTGTTCATCTTAAACGGGATCGCCCGTTTAAACAACATGGGAAATTTCTCCATATCCAGCCCGCCCAGATACTCGTCGTACAATTTTCTGCGAAAAGTCTCATTGCGTGAGGTCGCAAACCAAGCGCCTTTTTCAAATTTACGGCTTAGAAATTCGCGAACCTCCTCCGCAGACATGACTCGCTGTTCTATACGATAGCTGTTTTCAAACAGTCCTCCTTGATGCCAGAAAAAATAGCGCTTAGAATAATCGTTTGCCGCTGTCTCCACATCAAAAACCACACCGACGCACTGTTGTTCCCCTGTGTCACTGCGTGTAAATTCTAATACAATGGTTGTGGAAAAATCCTGGTTTCTAAGATACTGGCTGGCATTATTGTCCTCCATATTGACCATACCGCGCAGATATTCAATCAGACTGCGGTCGGAATCATCCGCCGCCGCCTTGTTGAAAAAACCTCTGCCGTCTGTATTGGCGTATAACACCACCTGCAAAGCGTCAATAATCGTGGATTTTCCACTGCCAGAATGCCCTGTAAAAAAATTGATTTCCTTATGGAAGGACAGAATTTTACGATCAATATAATGCCAGTTGTTGAGGCACATCCGCGACAATATTTCAAAATGCTCTCTATGCTTCTTTTTCTGCATTCTGTTCCTCCTCTGTAAAACTCTCCAGCAAGCTCCTTGCATGTTCTCCCATCAACGCCATATTGATACAAGGATAAATGATCAATCTTGTCTCTGCCTGTGTCTCCTCCACAGGATCAAGCACTTCCAGGATCTGATAGCGTTTTAACAGGGCAAGCGTGCGCCGAAGTTCCGTGGGCGACGGCCTGTCCTTCAAAATCTGAAAACTGCCAAGCTTACTGTTTACTTCCCCCAAGGTCGTGTAAATATTGACACTTGTGGAAGCGGAGGCCATCTGCTCATCATAAATCAATTTTAAAATCAGAAGATAGATGGTGGACAACTTGGTAAGCCGCTCGGCCATCACCTGTTCCCCTGTAATATAAATCACACCACTTTGAATATTTTCGTGAAGCTCAATGCCCGCCACCTGAAAATATTCTTTTAAAAAATCAAAATGTTTACTCAGTATTCGATACTCCCGATTGAGTACAAATCTCCCTGTACTTTTCTCATATTTTCGTTCCAGGAAAAAGGTCTGTCGTAATAATCCCTGGATTACCTGTGTCAATTGAAGCTGCTCCCCCTCTGATAAAGTTTCAAAATAAGCAATCATTGGTATTCCTTTCGACTCAAGAACGCCGATAGCTTTTATCTCAATCAGAGATTGAGATAAATGTCAGCCTGGGATAACAGTATCTGCCATTGTCTGCTGTCTTGGGTTCCTTTTCCCCTTGATTTGGCAGCAGCCGATACTTGCTGTTTTTCTTACCTGCATAATCATAGGCAAGAATCAGCTTTTCAAAATCCTCATCACTCTTGACGGTATCTTCTGTAATCTGAATAGTTCCCTGTGGATCCGCATGCAATTCCAGAAATTCCTCCACCTGCTGTCTGCTGTATCTGTGATGGATCTGATTGAGCCTTAAAATATCCTCCCTAGAAAGCTCTTTCTGTTCTGCCTGCGGCTGTAAATTTTCAATAAAGTTTTTCTTGGGCGCGCGCCTGCGATACAGGGATTTTTCATTGAGTGTCTGAAATCCAGAAAGATTGATCTGCTCTGCTACCTTTTTGAGATCCTCTTCCGGTTGTTCTCTTCTGGAAATCTGATTTAAAATCTGCACCACCATCCCCTGCATACTTCCTTCCTGATTCAACAAGTAATTGAGACGCGCCACGGTTGCCTTGACATATTTCATATGCTCTCGGTCCATATTGGCAATCCGCCGCTCAATATCATCAAATCCACGGTCAATGCGCTCTAAAATGTCCAAAATCTCCTGAATATCTGTCTCTTTCTGACGATCCGCTCTTGCCTGTCCTTCTCTCTGGGCAAGTCCCATCATCCAGTCATAATCCTGCTGCATCTGTCGAATCCACTGTTTAATATCACTCTTATAGATATAAAAATTATCACTGGTCTTTAAAATATGATATTTTCTGTGAATAATCTCTTCTACATAACCTTCCAGATGATCCTTGAGCAAATCTCCATAAAATTGCTGTTGCAATAAGCTGTCAAAAAAACGATCCATATTGTGTAACATATCCTGCAAAGATTTATTCAGTCTTCTGGTATTATAGAGCGCAGTCTTTAAAAGGCCGATATTGGCATTGGGATCCTGACGCAGAGAAAATAAAATGGCATACACGTTTTGTATGTAAACTTCAGTATCATCCATCTCCTGACTGGTGAGTTTTTCAAAAGCTTCTATAAAAACCGCTGCATAATCGGGAATCATAATATTTGTCACCTGCGCATAATAATCCTCCAGTTTTTTGAGCCATCGGCTCTTTAACAGCCAGTTGAGAATACGGTTCGCCGGAGTTTCCAGCAAATCAAGCTCTGTCTCATTTTCCTCCCGCTGTATCTGAAGTTTTTTCTGTGAAAAATACTCACTCAAGATTCGCACACACGCCTCACGGCTCAGAAAATAACTCTGATATTGATATTCTTCATTTATAATTAACAAGGCTTCTATATACGTGTCCCGATTTGGTGATCGGAACAGGCTATAGAAGCTGTCTGGTATCTCATATCTATATTCCATGACTTCCCTTTTTTGGCGGCACAGCCGTATATTCATATGGAGTCGCCTGATAGACATAATAATTGAGCCAATTGGTGTAAAGGGTATTGGCATGAGCACGCCACTGTAAATGGGGACGGATCGTACAGTCGTCATCCTGGTAATAATTTCTTGGGATCTGAATATCCAACCCTTTTTCCTTATCCCGCATATATTCGGTATGTAACGTTACACGATCATATTCTGGATGTCCCATCACAAAAATTTTCTTGCCGCTGGTATCCATGATCAAAAATACCCCTGCCTCTTTCGATTCAGCCAGAATGGTCAACTCTGGTATTTTTTCGATATCTGCTTTGCGCACCTCTGTGTGTCTGGAATGAGGCGCCAGAAAATAATCATCAAACCCGCGTACCAACGGAATTTTACGATTACTAACCTTATGCTCAAACAATCCAAACATCTTTTGATTTAATGAATGTTTGGGAATGCCATAGTGATAATAAAGTCCTGCCTGTGCCCCCCAACACAGATGCATAGTAGAAGTGACATTCGTTTTGGTCCATTCACAGATCTCCTGAAACTCTGTCCAATAATCCACTTCCTCATACTCTATCTGCTCGACTGGCGCTCCAGTAATGATAAAACCGTCAAATTTGCGCTCTTTGATCTCTGTAAAGGTATGATAAAATTTATTTAGATGGCTGCTGGAGGTATTGCGGGATTCATGGCTGCCGGTCTTCACAAAAGTTACATCCACCTGCAGTGGTGTATTGGACAATTCCCGCAATATCTGCAGCTCTGTTTCTTCCTTTAAAGGCATGAGATTCAAGATTCCCACTTCAATGGGGCGGATATCCTGATGCATAGCCCTATTTTCATCCATTGTAAATACATTTTCCCGCTCCAACGTCTCTCTTGCTGGTAATCCGCTCTGAACTTTGATTGGCATCTGATCTTCCCTCTTTCTGTGTGATAATTATGATTCTGTATGCAACATCGCAAGCAATTCTTCTTCCGAGATCACCTGCACGCCCAACTGATGTGCCTTGGTCAGCTTACTGCCGGCATTTTCTCCGGCGAGCAGCATTGTCGTTTTCTTAGAGACAGAACCAGATACTTTCCCACCTTGCGCCTCAATCAAGGCTGCCGCTTCCTTACGGCCAAGACTTGGCAGTGTCCCTGTGACCACAAATGTCATCCCGTCAAATTTACCGCTTGCCTGCCGTTCTTTGGAGTTCATATTTACTCCATAACTTCTCATGCGCTCAACCATCAAACGATTTTCTTCTCTACTGAAAAATTCCACAATACAATTGGCGCTGACCTCTCCAATATCATTGACCTCCTGCAGGGCCTGCGCATCTGCTTTTTGAAGTGCGTCAATACTCTGAAATTCTCTTAAAATCGCTTTCGCTGCAGCTTTTCCGACATTGGGAATCCCAAAACCAGTCAAAAGCTGGTAGGCATCATTTTCTTTTGATTTCTCAATAGCGGCTAACAATTTATCGGTATTTTTTTCCTTGCCGATGATTCCCTGTTCAATCAGCTCTTCCCTGCTCTCATGCAGTAAATATATATCTGCCGCATCTTTTAGATAACCTCGACGCACCAATTCTTCCACATACACGGTTCCAAATCCTTTGATATCCATAGCGTCTCGGCCCACAAAATTTATAATATTGCGCTCCAACTGTGCCGGACAATTGGGAGACGTACATCTGATATCTGCTGTATCTTTCTCCCGCTGAGTCTTGGCGCCGCACGCCGGACAGACCTCAGGCAGATGATAGGGCACTGCATCCTGCGGCCGTTTCTCCTTTAACACTCTGCGCACCTTTGGAATAATTTCTCCTGATTTATAGACCTGTATGCGGTCCCCAATGCGAATGTCTAGCTCATCAATAAAATCCTGGTTGTGCAGCGTTGCACGAGAGACATTAGTACCGCACAATCTTACTGGCTCAAAGATCGCGGTAGGCGTAATCCTGCCAGTACGTCCCACGGACAGTTCTATGTCAAGCAATGTTGTCTCTTTCTCTTCTGGCGGATATTTATAGGCTACCGCCCACCTGGGAACTTTGGAAGTGGCGCCCAGTTTGGCTCTGTCCGCAAAAGAATTAACCTTTACCACCGCCCCATCAATGTCATATCCCAAAACGCCCCGATGTTCTCCAATGGCACAGATCGCCTCCCAGACTTCCTCCTTGGTCCGACAAAGCCGATAATCATCAATCACTGGTATTTGATTGCGTTTTAGATATTCATATCCCTGTGTATGGGTTTTGATGTCCATGCCTCGGATTTCCTGGATATTAAAAACAAACATCGAGAGCCCGCGCTGTTTGGTGATCTTACTGTCCAATTGGCGCAAAGTGCCTGCTGCACAATTTCTGGGATTGGCAAATGGGTTTTTCCCGTTAAGTTCCTGCATCTCATTTACACGCTCAAAATCTTCATTTGTCATATAGACTTCCCCACGGACTTCCAGATAATCAACTGGCTCTTTTAATTTCTTTTTGACGTCTGAAATCACTTTTGCATTTGCTGTCACATCCTCACCGAAATTAACACCATCCCCTCTAGTCAATGCCAGCTGCAAATCCCCTTGCTCATACCTGAGTGCCATCGATAGTCCGTCAATCTTATACTCCACCACAAACTCTGGTTGTTCCAACTGTTTATACATATCTTCCACAAATTCTTCCACTTCTTCTCTGGAAAATACATCCTGCAGACTCAACATGGGAACATTGTGAGCGACTAACACACCTGCTTCCCTCTTTGCAGTGCCGCCTACTTTCTGAGTGGGAGAATCCTTTGTCACCATCTCTGGAAATTCTCGTTCCAGCTTTTTGAGTTCCTGCATTTTTTGATCATATTCATAATCACTGATCTCAGGATTATCCTGATTGTAGTATCGGTCACTGTGATATTCCAGCTCGCCGCGCAGTGCTTTTATTCTCTGTGCTGCCTGCTCTTTATCCATGCCATTTTCCATCCTTTCCTTCCCGATTTCCAGCATTTGTGGATTCCATAAGCTGTGCTCTTAGTTCTGTCCATTCTTCTGGGGTAATCTTGCGGTAAGCGCCTTCTTTTAAATTGCCCAGTTTGATATTCATAATCCGCACCCGCTTCAAATTTACCACACGATATTGAAATGTCTCACACATCCTGCGAATCTGACGATTGAGACCCTGCGTTAGGATAATGCGAAATGTATATCTTCCCACTTTCTCGACCTGGCATGGTCTGGTTGAAACACCCAACTGTTCTAAATACACGCCTTTTGCCATTCCCTGAATAAATGCTTCGGTCACTTCCCGATTAACCCTGACAATATACTCTTTCTCGTGAAAGTTTCTGCTGCGCATCATTTTATTAACCAACTCCCCCTGATTGGTCATTAAAATCAAACCGTGGGAATTTTTATCCAGTCTGCCAATTGGATAGATACGTTTAGGATAATTTACATAATCAACAATATTATCCTTCTCGCGCTTCTCTGCTGTACATACAATCCCCATCGGTTTATTTACAGCAATTAAAATCGTCTCTTTCTCTTTTGATACCAGTCTGTTTCCATACCTTACCTGATCAGTTGGAGACACTTTATCTCCCATCACAGCAACCCTGCCATTGATCGTGACCTGTCCTGCCTCAATCTGTCGGTCTGCCTCCCTACGGGAACAAACTCCTGCTTCACTGAGATATTTATTAATTCTAATTGCTTCTGACATTACTTTGCCCCCTATCAGAATGCCAGAGGCATTCTTATCACAGAACGATTTTCGTCCTGCACGATTCTTTGTACATGTTTCACTTCTATAAAAATCTCTTCAACCGTTCAATATTCTCTTCCTCAAAATCCATCAATTCCTCCGCAAGCTCATTGGCATAGCTTCCCATATTTTTGTTGTTATGTTTGACCTTTAAAAGCTCTGTAATTCCTTTGGTATTTCCTTGAATCACCATATCTGCCACATGATCTGTACTGATATTCAACATCGTATTGGCCTGTATAGAGCCCCACAGCATCGCCTTTTGAATTCCAGAATCTTTGGGCAGCAATCCATACTCCCACAGACCAGCCTCCGCCTTGCGTTCAAAATCCCGAAAACGATTCCGCTGTGCTGTCAGCTCATAAGCAAATTCCTGATTATAAATTTTCCCCATCAATGCATCAATTGCCTGCACTGCCATAGATGCATTTTTTCTCGTTTCTTTTAGAACATGGATCTCTTCATAATTACGCATAAATTCCTCCTAATGGTTTTACCATTAGGTTGAAACATTTTTCTTATTTTATACCTGCTAAAGTTCCTATACAGGG
>Ga0137306_101138_pt1 | contig 28884 bp, 16 predicted proteins | sample Inofroosms_March_FD_97187 | JGI IMG/M metagenome (GOLD analysis project Ga0137306, IMG submission 97187) | Mouse cecal microbial communities from Vienna, Austria - N-Acetylneuraminic and N-Acetylglucosamine D2O microcosms_March | ecosystem: Host-associated > Mammals > Digestive system > Large...
CTAAACGGTGAGCAGGATACATAATTCAGCCCTACCTTATGGCAGAACTCTACGGAAGAAGGATCTCCGCCGTGCTCGCCGCAGATGCCAAGCTTCAGGTCAGGTCTTGTCTTACGGCCTCTCTCGGCAGCCATCTGTACCAACTGACCTACGCCGGTCTGGTCCAGTCTGGCAAACGGATCAGACTCGTAGATCTTTGCTTTATAATAAGAATCCAGGAACTTTCCGGCGTCGTCACGGGAGAAGCCGAAGGTCATCTGGGTTAAGTCGTTGGTACCGAAGGAGAAGAACTCCGCTTCCTCCGCAACGGCATCGGCCGTCAGAGCAGCTCTGGGGATCTCGATCATTGTACCGATATGGTATACAATGTCGGATTTTTTCTCCTCTTTCACCTTCTCGGCAACCTCTACCACGATATCCTTCACAAATTTCAGCTCTTTCTTCTCGCCGGTCAGCGGAATCATAATCTCCGGCTCAATCTTAATGCCGGTTTCTTCCTGAACCTCGATAGCGGCTTCCATCACGGCTCTGGTCTGCATTTTCGCGATTTCCGGATAGGTAACGGCCAGACGGCAGCCTCTGTGGCCCATCATCGGGTTGAACTCGTGAAGCTCGTCGCATTTTGCCTTAACCTGACCGGGAGTCATGCCCATATCGGCAGCCAGCGCCTTGATGTCCTCCTCATCGGTAGGAACAAACTCATGCAGCGGCGGATCCAGGTAACGAACGGTCATCGGACGGCCTTCCAGCGCCTTGTACATCGCCTTGAAGTCGGACTTCTGGAACGGCAGCAGCTCCATCAGGGCAGCCTCTCTTGCCTCCGCGGTGTCGGACAGAATCATCTTGCGGATCTTCGGAATTCTGTCAGGCTCGAAGAACATATGCTCGGTACGGCAAAGGCCGATACCCTCTGCGCCCAGCTTCACGGCATTTAACGTATCCGCAGGCGTGTCCGCATTGGTTCTCACCTTCATGGTTCTGAACTGATCGGCCCATTCCATAATCCGGCCGAAGTTTCCGCCTACGGATGCCTCTACGGTCTTGATATCGCCTTTGTAAATCTTTCCTGTGGAACCGTCCAGAGAAACAAAGTCTCCCTCTTTAAATGTATGTCCGCCCAGCTCAAATACTTTTGCAGCCTCGTCAATCTTGATCTCGCCGCAGCCTGCCACACAGCAGGTACCCATACCACGGGCCACTACGGCTGCGTGGGAGGTCATGCCGCCTCTTACGGTCAAAATACCCTGAGACGCATGCATACCCTCAATATCCTCCGGAGAAGTCTCCAGACGAACCAGAATGACTCTCTGTCCCTTGTCATGAGCTGCCTTTGCCTCGTCAGCGGTGAAATAAACCTGTCCTGCGGCAGCGCCGGGAGATGCGGGCAGTGCGGAACCGATTACCTCTCCGGCCTTCAAAGCGGCAGGATCAAAGGTAGGATGCAGCAACTGATCCAGAGATTTTGCCTCAATTCTGCATACGGCTTCCTCAGGGGTAATCTTTCCCTCGTCTACCAGATCGCAGGCGATCTGAATCGCCGCGGGAGCAGTTCTCTTGCCGTTACGGGTCTGGAGGAAGAACAGACGGCCTTCCTGAATCGTAAACTCCATATCCTGCATGTCACGGTAATGATCTTCCAGCTTGCCGGCGATCTTCATAAATTCTTCATAACATTCGGGAAGATCCTCTGCCAGTCTGGTGATCGGCTGAGGCGTACGAACACCTGCCACTACGTCCTCGCCCTGAGCATTAATCAGGTACTCGCCGTAGATGCCCTTCTCGCCGGTGGAAGGATTCCGGGTAAAGGCAACGCCGGTACCGGAGGTATCGCCCATGTTTCCGAATACCATCGCCTGTACGTTCACGGCAGTTCCCCAGTCACCGGGGATGTCGTTCATACGGCGGTATACGATGGCTCTGGGGTTGTCCCAGGAACGGAATACGGCCTTTACGGCCTCCATCAACTGTACCATGGGATCCTGAGGGAATTCCTCTCCCATGGCATCCTTGTAAATATTTTTAAATCTTTCGATGATTTCCTTCAGATCGTCAGCCGTCAGGTCCGTGTCATATTTCGCGCCCTTGGCTTCTTTTTCTTCGTCCAGGATCCGCTCAAAGTGGGACTTGGGAATCTCCATAACCACGTCTGAGAACATCTGGATAAATCTTCTGTAGGAATCGTAGGCAAATCTGGGGTTGCCGGTCTTTTTCGCGAAACCTTCCACTGCCTCATCATTCAGGCCCAGGTTCAGGATGGTATCCATCATACCGGGCATGGATGCTCTTGCGCCGGAACGCACGGAAACCAGAAGGGGATCCGACACATCGCCGAACTTTTTGCCCTGGATGCCTTCCAGCCACTTCAGCGCTTCGAAAATCTGATCCTTGATCTCGTCAGTGATCTTCTTTCCGCTGTTGTAATAATCCGTACACGCCTCGGTGGTTACGGTAAAGCCCTGGGGAATCGGCAGGCCCAGATTTGTCATCTCGGCGAGGTTAGCGCCTTTTCCGCCAAGAAGGTTCCGCATGTCCGCATTGCCTTCTTTGAATAAATAAACCCATTTAGACATCTCTTCTTGTCCCTCCTATAAATTATTTATAAGCATCTCCTGAGCAGTGAAACCGCAGATTTGCCATGCTGCGTTCCGTTGCGCTCACGGGCATACGCCCTGTAAACATTCGTACTGCTCGTTGCATTCGTGAATATTATATCACAAATTTCCTTTTAGTAAACAAAAAATAAGGAAAATCCGACCAAATACGCCGACAGTGCGCCGTATCGGATGCACGGCGGCAAATAAACAAAGAAGCGGCTCCCGCTTTTGAGCCGCTTCTTTGTTTTCACTACTCCACTTTACTGCCCAGCGTCACGCTGATCTTATATTCCGTATATTCTCCGTCCACCAGTCGCTGCACCGTCAGCTCCACAGCATCACCCTTCCGGTAAGCGCTCAGCAACTGCACCAGATCATCCTGATCCTTCACTTTCTGCCCGTCCAGAGCCGTAATAATATCCTTTTCTGCCAGATCTGTGGCAGCGGCTGCGCCACCCTCATAAATAGTGTATACATAGGCACCTTTCGGCATACTTAAATTAGTTGCCGTCGTATCGTCTACGGACGTAGTACGGATACCCAGATAGCCTCTTTCTTCCACAGGCACCTCCACGATGGTTTTTCTCCCCATCAGATCGTCGATAATCTCCCGGACCGCCGTCACCGGAATCGCATAGCCGATTCCTTCCACGTCGGTGTCGCTGTATTTGGCGGAATTGATGCCGATCACTTCTCCGTTGGTATTTACCAGAGCGCCGCCGCTGTTGCCGGGATTAATGGCTGCGTCGGTCTGGAGCAAGGTACGGGTTACCCTGTCGCTGGTAGTCACCTGTCTGTTCAATGCGCTGATATAGCCTACGGTCACGGACTGGCCGAAGCCCAGCGCGTTTCCGATGGCAATCACGCCCTGGCCTGCTTTCAATTCGCCGGAATCTCCCAGCGTTGCCACTTTAATCGCCGCTTTTGTCTCGTCGGACAGATCGCTTTTCGCCACGGCAACCACCGCCAGATCCGCCTCGGCGTCGCTGCCTTTCGGATTCGCTTTCGCCGTGTTCGAATCGTTGAACGTAATGGTCAGGGAATCGGCGCCCTCGATCACATGCTGGTTTGTGACGATCAGATATTCCTCGTCATTCTCTCCCACAATAATGCCTGAACCGCTGCCCGCCGTATATTCCTGAGGCTCTCCGTCCTCCCGGCCGTCGTCAGGTCTGGCGCCGCCGCCGAAGAAATACTGGAAATACCTGTAATAGTTGTCATAGTTCTCATAAATCTGGGTATTGGTAATCGCCACCACCGAGGGCATCACCTGTTCCACTACGCCGCTGACGTCCATTGGCATCGCCTGGCCGGAATAATTGTAAGCATTCTGCATGCCCGGCTCTTTGGTCTGCTGCTCCTGACTCTCTTCCGTCTGCGTCTCCGGCTGATTTTTCGCTATTTTCGCCTCTGTCTCCGACCGGTTCTCAGCCGAATCTTTTCCGGCAATCACACCGTTTTTCTGGGCCACATAGGTAACCCCCACGAATACGCCCCCGGCCGCACCGCCGAACAGCACGCCGGCCAGCAGAAGGGCTGCGCACCGTTTCAGCAATCCGCTGTTTTTCCCGGACTTTCCGGGTTTTTTCTCTTTCTTCACGGGATCTTTCGGAATGGCCCCGTTATCCACCCGTCTGTAGCGATAAGCAGAATCGGAGACAGACTGTCCCTCCTCCGGCTGCACGCTTTCCAACATGTTTTTATGTTCCGGTTCCTGTCCGTAAGGGTAATATTCTTCGTTCATATCCAGACTTCCTTTCTGCGGTAAACTTCTTCCTGCCCATTGTTTCCTGTTACAATACCGATTTTACCAGCAGAATGTGTTTATTTTGTGTTTAATGTTTTAAAAAACACTGAACTTTCAGGTCCCGGATTTCTGCCGGATCACCGCACTGATCTCCTGCACCGTGGCCGACGGCACATAGGTTTCATTGCCGTATAAAAATCTGTGCAGCTCCTCGGCCGTCTCTACCAGCGTCACCGGCACTACCATGGCCCCGCCGTCGATAGTGGCATTGGCCCGCATCTGCTCCGAGGGGAAACCGCTCTGGTCGCCCACATAATAGGAGCCTACCTTCGGCAGCAGTTTGACGATATCTTTCAGCTCCATATTGGTAGCCAGATTGGGAAACGCGTCGTTTACGATCTTGGTCAGTGTGCCGATATCCGCTTTCTTCGCTTTCTCCAGCACCTTTTCCACCACTTCCCGCTGACGGCCGGTCCGGCCGAAATCGTCACCGGAAATATACCGGATCCGGCAGTAGGCCACCGCCTGAATGCCGTCCAGATTCTGCATGCCCGGCTCGTAGGTCAGCCGGGAGTTAATACCGGTGGCTTCCGCAGTCAGCGTCGTATAACCGTTCAGCATCTGATCCACCATCATGGATTCCGGCACGTCCACATCCACGCCGCCCAGATCGTTAATCACGATGGCGACGGCGGCCCAGTTAAAGGTGGCGTAGGCGGAAATATCCAGATCGAAATTTTTATTCAGCATATTGATGGCGTTCAGCGCTCCGCCCTGAAAATAAGCGCCGGTCAGTTTTCCGTATTCTCCCTCCTCATTGATCTGACAATAGGTATCGCGGTAAATCGACGCCAGTCTCACTTCTCCGGTGGCATTGTTTACGCTGGCCACCATCACCACGTCTCCGTGGGTTCCCTTGTCTAACGTCGCGTTATCCCTGGCGTCCACGCCGAACAGGGCATAGGTGGTAAAACCGGTCATGGATTCCTCCACCTCACTGTCCAGATCATTCTTCTTTACGTCTTTCAGCGTAAATTCCGGCTTCTGCAGCTTCTCATAGGCCGACACAAAATAAATACCCAGCAGCACCACTGCCAGCAGCGCCGCTTCCACCACAAAGAGGAGGATACGTCTTCTGCGTCTTTTTGCTTTCCGCTGTTTTAAAATCTTCCTGCGCCGCAGCTCTCTTTCATACCCTTCCTGCCGCCCCGTACTCCTTCTTGTGTCTCTTCCCATAGTACATCCCCTTTCTGCCAGCGCCCTTTCGCATCTTCTTTCAATGCGGAAAATGCACCGGTGTACTGCCTGAATATCGCGTATCAGTACACTAATAAGCGTTCCGGTTGATAAAGCCTTTAAAAAATGTAAGAAATAATATTTTAAAATCAAACCCTACGGTCCAGTTTTCTATATAATACAGGTCATGTTCGATCCGCTTTCTGATGGACGTATCACCCCGGTATCCGTTGATCTGGGCCCATCCGGTCATGCCGGGACGAACCTGATGCTTCACCATGTAGCGGGGTATTTCCTCTTTAAACTGATCTACAAAAAAAGGACGCTCCGGCCTGGGTCCCACCAGACTCATATCCCCTCTTAATACATTGATTAACTGGGGCAGCTCGTCGATGCTCATCCTGCGGATCAGCCGGCCTACGCCGGTGATTCTGGGATCGCTCTGAACGGTCCATTCCTTCTTTTCTTCCTCCGGCGGCTGCAGCTCCATGGATCGGAACTTATACATTTTAAAGGGTTTGTTATGACGTCCGATCCGCTCCTGGCTGAAAATAATCGGTCCCGGCGAGGTCAGCCGGATCGCCAGCGCCGTCAGAAGCATCACGGGGCTGAACAGAATCATCGCCACCACCGCGCCGAACAGGTCGATTACCCGTTTTAAGGCCGCATTAAAAGAATCCGTCAGCGGTACATAGCGGATATGGATCACCGGCAGCCCCATAAGGTCCTCCGTATAAGGCTTGGTAGGTATGATATTGTTGTAATCTGGGATAAATTTTGTGTGAACGCCGGATTTTTCACAGGCCGCCACAATATGCTCCAGCTTATCATATTCTTTGATGCCCAGCGTAATGGCGATCTCATCCAGACGGTTTAAAGGAAGGATGTATTCCAGACCGCTCAGGGAACCGATGACCCTGACGCCCTTGTATTCAGTGCCCCGTTCCGTATTGTCATCCAGGATGCCCCGGATCTTATAGCCCCATTCGGGATTCGTATTTACCAGGTCGATATACTTCTGAGCGGTGCGGCTGTAGCCTAACAGCAGAATATGCTTCTGGTTATAGCCCTTGGAGCGCATGGAACGCAGCGCGATCCGCAGAATATTCCGGTACCCAACCTCCAGCACAATGTTCAAAACACAGAACAAAAACAGAAGGATACGGGAAAAGTCCACCATCTCATACTTGCCGACAAGAAACAGACAGGTAATGAACAGAACAATACCCATCAGATTGGCCTTTACCACATTTCCGACTTCTACTCTGCGCCCCTGTACCCGTTTGGGGGTATACAGATGCATCATCCAGTAAAGAATCAGATATCCCGGTACGATGGCATAAAGGAAAGCGAGGTAAATCTCCCGCTCATAAGCGGATTCACCGCTACCCAGGCCTTTTGCAAATACCAAATAATATGCGACCAGATAGGAAATCACAATAACGATTCCGTCCAGTACCACATGACACTGGTTCAGCCGCCGCTGATTATCTTTAATCACACCAATTCACCTGCCATATTCGGTTATCCTGTCTTTGCGCCGAATCTGCGCTTTGCAAATTCCCAGACGTAAACGGCGCTGTTTTTCAACAGTTCCCCTTCTATCAGCACATAAGTTATCAGCCTGTCCCGCCGGAAGGAAACCTTTTTACACCGGTTCCGTGTCCGGAGTCCTTCCCGCAGTCCCGACAGATACTCTTTTTCAAACCCCAGCTTCCGGAAAAACAGATATTTCAGCAGATGGCCTGCCGCAATGGCCGGGGCGTTCAGCGCCAGCATGGCTGCCGGCATATTTTTATAGTTCAGATATACGCTGTTTCTGGCGGCCAGCCGGACCTTGAAGGAATTGTAACGGGAACCGCTGGTTCCGCTTCCCACATGGTACACGACGGCCTCCGGACAGTACTCATTGCGGTATCCGGCCAGTTTTGCCCGGAATCCCACATCCAGATCTTCCAGATAGGCAAAATGCAGCTCGTCAAAGCCGCCTATTTTCTCAAAAACGGATCTCCGGTAAATCGCCGCCCCGGCGCAGGCCGAGAAAACCTGACAGGGCCTGTCATAATCTTCCACAGGTTGTCCCACGCCCCGCTGGGCCGCCCAGCCCACGACGGTATACAGATCACCGGCATCATCGATCAGGGCCTTGTTGTGAAGCTGAACCATCCTGGGGCTTACGGAAAAAATCCGTCCGGATCTGCCGATGCTTTTCACCAGCGCCTCCACATAGCCGGGTTCCGGCTCCGTGTCATTGTTCAGCAGAATCACATAAGGGGACCGGGACGCCCGGATGCCCACATTCACGGCCCGGCTGAATCCCTGGTTTTTATGCAGCGGAATCACCCGCACTTCCGGGTAGGATTCCCGCAGAAGGGCAAGGCTTCCGTCTGTGGAGCCATTGTCCACCACCAGCACTTCGAAGTCCTGAAAGGTCTGCTGTCTCAGCTTCTCCAAGCAGGGCTTCATAAAGTGAGCGCCGTTATAATTTGGTATAATAATCGTAACTTTCATTTATTTTCCTTCTCGCTGACCCATATCATTATACTCAATTTAGCCGGATTACGCAACTGAATTTTCACCAGGCCTCTTTTTGCGGAGCCGTTCCCCGGCATTTTCTCCGGGGTTTTCTCCGCTTCGCACCGCCTTTTCCGCGGCGGTATATGTATCGTTCCTCTTTGCTTTCCACTGTGTTTTGACAGGCTTTTTGACCCTGTCAGGCTTTCTGATAAAAGGCGGAATACGCTTTAAGCGCCTCATACAGATCGGCCTTGCTGGTCACTTCCCAGGGCGCATGCATGCTCAGAACCGGCACGCCGCAGTCCACCGATTCCATTCCATATTCTGCCAGTATGTAAGAGATGGTTCCACCGCCGCCGTGATCCACCTTGCCGTATTCCGCTGACTGGTAAATGACATTGCCGCTGTCAAACGCGGACATTACCGCCGCCAGATATTCCGCATTGGCGTCATTGGCCCCATACTTTCCCCTGGAACCGGAATATTTATTAAAGGTAATGCCTTTTCCCAGAAAAGCGGCGTTGTTTTTGTCAAATTCCGACGCAAAAGTCGGGTCAAAGGCGGAGCTGACATCGGCGGAAAGGAACCGGGAATGGCTCAGACACCGTCTCAGCGCCAGCTCCGAATACTGTCCGCTGCGGTCCATCAGCTCTGCCACCGCATTTTCAAAAAACCGGGACTGCATGCCGGTGGCGCCCACACTTCCGATTTCTTCCTTGTCCACCAGCAGGCAGACGCAGGTTCTGTCAGGCGTCTTCATCCCGCATAAAGCCCGGTAGGCCGGGTAAGAGCAGACCCTGTCATCCTGGCCGTACCCCATCACCATGCTGCCGTCCAGACCGTAGTCCCTGGCCCGTCCGGCAGGCACCGCCTCCAGCTCCGCCGCCATCAGGTCTTCTTCGTCAATTCCATATTTTTCTTTTAAGATATCTAAAATTAAAGCCCGCACCGGATGTTTTTTTCTGGCTTTTCTTTTTTCCGCCGCTTCCTCCGCGGCTTTTTTTGCTTCTTCACTGTCACACAGGGCTGTTTCCGTTTCCTCTGCCTCATCCCCTTCGCAGTCCCGAACCGGGCGGCTGCCGATCATCAGATCCAGTTCTTCGCCTTCGATCACCACGTTTGCTTTTTTCATCATCTGATTCTGGGCGATATGGGGCAGCAGGTCGGTTACGCCAAAGACCGGCTCCTCCTCCCGCTCTCCGATGCACACGTGAATCACGCTGCCGTCCCGCTTCGCCACCGTGCCATGAAGGGCCAGGGGCAGAGCCACCCACTGATATTTTTTGATGCCGCCGTAATAGTGGGTGTCCAGATAAGCCAGTCCCGCCTCCTCATAGAGCGGGTTCTGTTTCAGGTCCAGACGGGGGGAGTCGATATGGGCGCCTATGATTTTCAGCCCATCTTCCATGGGACGCTCTCCCAGAACGGCCAGAAAGAGACTTTTTCCCATATTGGAATAATATACCCGGTCTCCCGCTTTCAGTGACCGGTTCTCCCGGATGGCCTGTGCCAGATCAATAAAGCCTTCCTTCCCGGCTTCCTTTGCCAAATAGGAGACGCACTCCCGCTCTGTTTTTCCGTTATTCAAAAATTCCTTGTAGGACGCCGCCAGCTGCTCCAGCTTTGAGAGATCGGCGTCATCATAAGTATTCCACGCATTTTTCCCGTTCATGTATTCATCTCCTAATTTAGTTCCGCTTTTAATTGAGTCCCGCTACAGTCCTCCCAGGCCCCCTGATCCTGGAAGAATTTCCGGCCGCACCCGCGTCCGTAAATCCTTCCGGGGCCTGTACGGACTTTCGCTGTTTTTAGTCCCGCTATAAAATCGTTTTCATATCCAGCGCAATCTCTTTCTCCAGCCCGAAGGAGTAGATCACGCATTCCTTCACCGGCATCTGTTCCGCCTGTTCCAGTGCCATTTTATAATAATACAATTGTTTTCCATATCGGTCAATCAGGTTTTTTTCTGCCGCTACCCGGTCTGTCTTGTAATCCACAATCACAATCTGCCCGTTTTCCACGAACCAGGCGTCCACGATCCCCTGTACCACCACCAGCTCGTCGCTGTCCCACTCCTGGCGCAGAAGCCTGGCCGGCACGCCCATAATGAACTGGCGTTCTCTGTACAGACAGCCGGCTTCCTGGGCCTTTGCCAGACGCCGGCCCAGAGCGGAGGATAAAAGCCCGTTCCATTTCCGCGCAGAAATCCGCCGGCTTTCTTCCGTGGACAGAACGCCCCGCTCCACCAGGGAAGACAGGCAGGCCTTCACGCCTTTCACACCGCCGGTTCCGGCAAAATCCATATGTTCCGCCACCCGATGGTAAAGGGTGCCAAGCGCCGTTCCTGTTCTGGCCCGCCGCTCCTGCATATAGCCGGGCAGGGCTTCTTCCGGGGGCGTATAGGACTGCTTTGGGGGCCGGGCCGTGTCCGGAGAACATTCTTCCCCGATTTCTTCTCTCTCACCCGATTCGGGAAAAAGCAGAATTCCTTCATTCTCCTGCCTTTCTTTCAGTTCGGAAACCGACAGCTTACTGTAAATTTCCGTCTCGTTTCTGCCCGGATAGCAGAACGTCAGCCGCCGCCGCAGTTTTTCTTCCACTTCCCCGGCTTCTTCCGACGGCTCCCTCTCCTGCAGGGAGTACACTGTTTTTTTCTCTGTCTGTTCCTTTGACAGACGCAGGATTTCCTGGCCGATCACCCTGGATACGTTTTCACAGAAGATACGGATGCCCGTATCCGTCCCCCTCTTTTCTCCCATCAGAAACCAATCCAGATAAGAGCCTGCCTGGGAAAGCGCGGAGACAGGCAAAAGGCGGCGTTCCCATCCCTTTAAGCCCTCCCACTTTTTCAGCTTTGATTCCATATGATTGTCCCCGGCGGTCACAATCAGTTTCTCCTTCGCCCTGGTCATGGCCACATAGAGAATCCGCAGCTCCTCTCCCTGCTGCTCCAGCACCAGTTGTCTTTGCAGCACCTTTTTCATCAGCACCGGAATTTTCAGCCGCAGTTTCAGATCAATCAGATCTGCCGCCGCCCCGTACTGCGGATGAAGCAGGATTTTCTCCCGGCTGTCCTGAAAGTTAAACCGTTTCCCGGCTCCCGCCAGGATCACCACCGGATATTCCAGCCCCTTGCTTTTATGAATCGTGGTAATTTTCACAATGTCATCCTGCTGGCTGAACACGGAGGCCGCACCGAAATCCACCTCGTATTTCTGCAGATGCTCAATATAGCGGACAAACTGGAACAGTCCGTGGTAACTGGTTTTCTCAAAATTCACGGCATAGGATACCAGCATGTCCAGATTGGCCTTTCTGGCATCTCCGCCCGGCATGGTGGCGGCAAAATCTCCGTAGCCGCTGTCCTCCAGCACATATTGCAGCAACTGATGAACGTTCATATAAAAAGCACGTTCCCGGTATCGGGTCAGTCTGCGCAGGAATCCGGAGACCTTTTTTCTTAATTCATCTGCCGATTCATCATCGGACTTTACTGTCTTATCCTTTTTAAGCGATTTGGTTTCCACTCTCTCAAAAGGCTCCCTGTCCGCCTCTTTGGAATACAGGACTCCCTGTTCGTCCAATCCCCCGCCTTTCTGCGCTCCATATGCTTTCAGATTTTCATACAGGCCCGGATTTTCCTTTTTCTTCTTTTTATTCTCCCCCACCAGCGCCGCCATCTCCTGCTGGGTAAAACCCCCTATGGGACTCATCAGCACCGCCGCCAGCGGGATGTCCTGTCTGGGATTGTCTATGATTTTCAGCAGGTTCAGCACGGTCTGAACCTCCGGCGCGGAAAAATATCCGGTGGAGGATTCGGTATAGGCGGGTATTCCCGCATCCTCCAGACAGGCGGACCTGGTCTGTTGCCACCCCCCCATACTCCGGAGAAGAACCACGATATCCCTGTAGCAGACCGGCCGGTACTGACCGGTATCGCTGTCCACAATTTTCATCCCATGCTTCGGATCTGTCAGCTCTCTGATCCGTGCGGCCACGACTCTGGCCTCCAGCTCCCGGACATGATATTCCTCATCCGTAAGATCCGGATAATCCGCCTGCTGCCCGTCGATCAGCCAAAGCTCTGTCTCAAAGGCCGGCTGTTCTTCTGCGGCTTCCCTCTCTCCTTCAATTTCCGCCTCCGGCTCCGGATAGGAAGCCGCCGCATACAGCGCCGCCGCATCGTCGTAGATCACGTCCCCCAGTTCTTCTCCCATAATCTGGTAAAATAACTGATTGGCACTGTTCAGCACCTGCGCCCTGCTGCGGAAATTTGCATGGAGGTCGATTTTCAGATTTCCGCCCTGCTGTTCGTTTCCGGACAGATCCGCCGGCCGGTATGCCCGGTATTTTCCGATAAACAGCTCCGGTCTGGCTTTTCTGAAACTGTAGATGCTTTGCTTTACATCCCCCACCATAAACTGATTGGGCTGTCCTTCTTCCTCTCTGGAAATGCTGTTCAGAATATACTCCTGTAACAGGCTGCTGTCCTGATACTCGTCAATCATAATCTCCTGAAAGTATGCGGAAAGCTCCTTTGCCGCCTCCCTGCGCACCGTCCGCCCGTCCTCTCTTGCAATCAGAATGTCCAGCGCGCAGTGCTCCAGGTCGTTAAAATCCAGAATATTTTTCTCCGCCTTTGCCCGGGCAAACCGCCGGGCATACTCCCTGACCAGCTCCACCAGCGTCTCCACCGGCCTTTTCAGCTTCGCCAGCGTCTCCCGGATTTCCTCCGGCGGCTGGATAAAATACTGTTTTTTCAGATCCTGCAGAGCTTTTTTGCCCTGATCCCGCAGACCTGCCGCCAGCGCCTTTTTTTCCTCGCTGACAGACGCATCCTTTTTGGCGGAACGGCGGACGAATTTCATCTGATCCAGTATCCGGAACACTTCTTCATACCCTTCCGCCTCCAGCAGTTCCTCCACAATGTTTAAATCACTGTGAAACATTTCCTCATACATATAGGGACCGTCCGGCTCCAGACTCAGGGAAAGCCCCTTGTTCAGAAGCTGCTCCACCTCCCCGGCCAGCCGTTTCACATCCCGGAGAATGCACTGTACCCAGGGCAGGCTGCCGATCTCCTTTTCCGGCGGCAGCGCCAGTTCCTCCACGCACCGGTCCAGCCAGATCTGAGGCCAGGGGTCGCTGTGGGAAAATTCATACAGACGTCCGATATAGTCCTCAATCTCCTGATCCCCTCTGGCGCCGCCGTAACACTCCACGAAGTTTAAAAAATCCTCGCCGGCCTCCTGATACTTTTCTTCCAGAAGGGCCTGCATCACATCCGCCTTTAACAGCGCCAGCTCTCCCTGATCCCCGATTCTGAAATCCGGGTCCATATCCAGACTGTGGCAGTAATTGCGCACCACATACGCGCAGAAGCTGTCGATAGTCATAATAAAGCTGTGGGGAAGCAGCGCCGCCTGCCGTTTTAGCTGCCCCATGGCCCTGTCGTCTGCTTCGTCGATTTTTTCCTCAATTCCCTTCTGTATCCGTTCCCGCATCTCCGAGGCCGCCGCCCGGGTAAACGTAACGATCAGAATCCGGTCCAGATCCACCGGATCTTTTTCTCTTGTCACCATCCGGATCACCCGTTCTACCAGCACGGCCGTCTTTCCGCTTCCGGCCGCCGCCGCCACCAGAAGGTTGCGGCCATGGATATCAATGGCCGCCTGCTGCTCACTCGTCCATTTCCGGCTCATTCTGATCCTCCTCTTCTTCCAGCAGCCCCCAGATTTCCTCCGGTTTCCACTCTTTCAGCCTGCGGTAACGATAGCCCGGCACCTTCGGGTCAAATCCGCACGCCGACCGGAACTGACAGTAATCACAGGCCGTTCTCTGTCCTTTCTTATAAGGAAAGGGCTCTGTCCGGCCCTCGGCGATCTCACTTCCCAGCCGGGCCGCCCGGCGCATCACGGCCGCCTGCAAAATCTGAAACTGCCGCTGGGATGCCGGCTGTACCTTCTTTGGCAGTTCATTGACCGCCGGATACATCAGCCCGTTCATCTGCAGCTGCTCCAGCATCCGGCTTCTGACCTCTGTCTCGTCCATCTCCCCCGTTTTCTCCACCACCGGGTCCTTAATGTTATAATACAGCACGCCCCCCGGCAGAACCTCTTTGTCCGGATGCTGCTTTCTCACCGTCTCCAGCGCGGCATCCATATAAAAAATCAACTGAATCTGCAGCCCGTAATAAGCCGAGGTCAGATCCAGCGCCATGCTGCCGGATTTATAATCAATAATGTTAATATAAATCTTATCTTCTTCCTGCTTTAAATCCACCCGGTCGATCTTCCCGTTCAGATACATGGTCTCGCCGCTGCCAAGAGGTACCCTGAGACTGTCCGTATCCGCCGCCCGGAATTCCACCTCGAACCCGGCCGGCACAAAGCCGCTCCGTTTTATCTGTTCACCCAGCGCCCACACGGTCCGGTCCGTAATCCGGAAGATCCGCCGCACCATGTAGGCATTTCTGGCGCTGCTTTTCAGGATGGCGCTTCCGTACTGCTCCGTCACTTCTTCCACACAGATGCCGGTCAGCTCCTTCCGCTCCTCCTCCGTCATCGTCTCAAAATCCATCTGCCGTTCCTTCATCTTCCTGAAAAACAGCTCGATGGCCCGGTGAAACACTGTCCCCAGATCCACCATGGCAAAGGTGAATTCCTTCCGTTCCTTAAGCTCCAGGCCATAGGCCAGAAACTGGGCGCAGGCACAGGCCGCCTGCTGCTCCAGCCTGGTGACGCCGGCGCCGATCACCTCACCGTACAACGCTTTCGCCGCCGCCGCGCCGATCCCCCCCTCATAGTGATGATAATAAGCCGCTTCCAGCATGGCCGCGGCACGCTCATGATATTCCGGTTCTTCAAGAAGAATACGGTTCACGGCCATCCAAACCGGATCACCGGCATACTTCCGCTGATTTTTCAGTCCTCCGGAATAATAGGAAAAGGCCATATTGGCCGACAAAATCCGGTCCTCCTGCCTGCCGTAATCAATCACCCGGAGGCCGGGAAACAGCCGGAACAGCTCATGAAAAATCACCGAGGGCTTGATGGCCTTTCCCGACGCATCGGTTTTGGCATAGGACATAAACAGCTTTTCCGAAGCTCTGGTCAGCGCCAGATACAGGTAAAACTTCTGGATAAAGCCGTTTTCCCTGGCCGTCGGCGCAAGCTCCATCCGATATTCTTTCAGAATCTCTCTGTCATAATCGGAAAACAGGCCGCCCGTGTCAGACGCCTTCGGAACGGAGCCTTCGTTGATCCCCAGCAAAAACAGCGCTTTCACGCCATCCAGACGGGTTCTTTCCAGATCTCCCGCCACCAGCCGGTCCAGACAGGCCGGAATCACGCCTACCCGGATTTCCGCCAGGCCGCTGTCCAGAATCTGGGCAAACTCCCGCAGTGTCAGGGTTTCCTCTCCCAGCAGGCTGACAATCTCGTCAAACACATTCATAATCAGACCGTAAGCCTGCTCATATTCTTTTTTCAGAACCGGCTCATCAATTTCCTCAAACTGACGGCAGATTTCCTCCATTTTCTCATAAATCCGCTGGGAGAGCAGAAATTCGGTGAGGGCGGTGACATATCCGGTTACATTCTGTTCCGCCTCCTTGATTCTCCGCCACAGTTCCAGCAGCGGCGCCGCCGCCTGTGTACGAATCTCGTTGATTTCTTCCGGATTCCCCAGCGCCGCTTTGGGATTCTCCTTCTCCCAGGTTTTCTCCCACTGGCTTCTGCCCCGGATGCCGAAAGCGATTACATAATTTTCCAGCAAATCAATCTTTTCCCGGTCCAGGCTGGCCAGTCCGCATTTTAAGTGGCGGAACATGGGTTCATAGGCAAAGTCTTTCTCCAGAACCTCCAGACCGCTGCGGATAAACTCCGTCAGCGGATTGTCCAGAAGCCCTTTTTTCCGGTCGATAAAGCAGGGCATCCCCTCCATGGCAAAGCGCCGCTTAATCAGCGGGCCGTAGTCTTCCATATTTCCCGTGAGAACGGCGATTTCCCGGTAGCGCAGTCCTTCTTCCTGCACAAGCCGGAGAATCTCCCCCGCGGCCATGGCCACTTCTTCCTCCGGATTCTGACAGGCCGTCACGGAAATCGGAAGATCGTCCAAAGGCTGTGTCAGGGAACGTGCCTGGGCATACCGCCCGTAACGGGCCTCCAGAAATCCAAGGGCAGGCGCTTCACGGAAACGGGGCAGAATCTCAGGCGAAAGCACCAGCTCCTTTTCCGTCCGCACCCCCTTTTGCTCCGCCAGATTTTTCAGCGTATCGGCGGTTTTATGGCTGAGATAAAACAGCTCGTGGGACGCGGTTTTTTTCTGCTTCCATTCTTCGGGACTGATGGTCACGGTTACAAACATGCGCTCCACACAGCCCATCAGAATCGCCAGAAGCTGATACTGAATCGGCGTAAAGCCGGTAAAACCGTCCAGGGCAATCACGCTGTCTTTTAACAGACGGGACCTCTTTGCCATCCCGCAGAGCCGGATCAGCACTTCCTCGGCCGTGATGGCGTCGGCCCCCAGCTTCCCCGCAAAGCCCTCGCAGGCCACCATCAGATCCTCCAGCTTATATTTCAGCAGCGGCCGGCCGGAAAGCTGCCGGGAAACCATTTCAAGCTGCTCCAGTCCTACGCCGTACTGATAAAATTCCGACAACATGGATTTCAACTGGGTGATAAATCCGGTTTTTTTCAGATTTTTGCGGAACAGATGAAACTCCTGCTCCCGCTCCTGGGCTACTTTACGCAGAATCATACTCTTTCCCATATCATCCAGCAGCGTATAATTCCGAAATCCCAGTTCTTCAAACACCCGGTAGGCCAGCCGCTCAAAGCTGACGATATCAAGGCTTGCCGTGCTGTGCCTGGGATGCATCACGGCGACGGTCTTCTGGGTCTGCATCGTAAACTGCTCCGGCACCAGAAGAAAATGCTTCTTCCCCGGTTCCTCCATGGAATGCCGGATCATATACTGATATAAATAATGAGACTTCCCGCTCCCGGCGCTGCCGAGAATAAGCTGTAGCGACATATATGACTTTCCCTCCGCATATAATGATAAAAAAGTGACGAGTAATATTTTTTATGGAGGATTTATGAGTTCTCAGACAAAAATTTTTGTGCTCCGGATGAAGGAGCTGATTTACACGTTTATATTTATCGGCCTGGGTCTTTTGCTGCTGATCCTGTTTCTGTTCATGTTTTCCGGCAATAAAAAGAAGGCCCCGCAGGCCTCAGAATCCGCGTCCTACATACCCGGCGTCTACAGCGCCTCCGTCGTGCTAAACGGCACCCCTGTGGATGTCACCGTGACCGTGGATGCCGACCGGATCAACGGAATCCAGTTCGTCCAGTTAGACGAGGCAATCAGCGCCATGTATCCGCTGATGGAACCGGCTCTGGAAGACCTGACCGATCAGATCATGGCCTCCCAATCCCTAAATGACATCGTGATCTCCGACCAGATGAAATATACCCAGACCATGCTGGTCCAGGCCATCCAGACGGCCCTTCAGAAGGCGGCGGCCCGGTGAGACACACCGCCGCCCGCCTTTATATAAGCGGCTCAGACATCCTGCATGCGGGATTTCGGATTTCAGCCCGGCAGTTCTTCCAGCTCCTCAAGCCAGAGCCGGCTGCATGCATCGCTTGGCATCCGCAGATCCCCTCTGGGGGATAAGGCCACGGAACCCACTTTCGGTCCGTCAGGCAGGCAGGAGCGCTTAAACTGCTGACTGAAAAATCTGCGGTAAAACACTTTCAGCCATTTTATTATGGTCTTTCCGTCGTATACGCCGTGAAAGGCCTTTTCTGCCATCCTGTAAATCTTCTGCGGATGGTATCCGAAACGCATCATATGATAAAGGAAAAAGTCATGAAGCTCATAGGGGCCTACCAGATCTTCCGTCTTCTGTGCGATCACTCCGTTTTCAGGCGGCAGAAGCTCCGGGCTGACCGGCGTGTCCAGAATGTCCAGAAGCACTTCCGACAGCGTCCGGTCCTTACAGGTATCCGAATAATACCGCACCAGATGGCGCACCAGCGTTTTCGGCACCGAGGCATTTACACCGTACATGGACATATGATCCCCATTGTAGGTGGCCCAGCCCAGCGCCAGCTCCGACAGATCTCCGGTGCCCACCACCATGCCGTTATGCTGATTGGCCACATCCATCAGAATCTGGGTCCGCTCCCTGGCCTGGCTGTTCTCGTAAGTTACGTCATGCTTCTCCTGATCCTGCCCGATATCTTTAAAATGTACCGTCACCGCCTCCTGGATTCTGATTTCTTTCAGCGCGGCACCCAGCCGTTTCACCAGCGCACAGGCATTTCCGTAAGTTCTGTCCGTGGTGCCGAAACAGGGCATGGTAATCGCCAGGATATTCTGCCTGGGAATTTCCAGCATATCAAAAGCCCGCACCGTCACCAGCAGCGCCAGCGTGGAATCCAGTCCGCCGGAAATGCCTACCACCGCCGATCTGCAATTTGTATGCTCCAGCCGTTTTTTCAGCCCCATGGCCTGCAGCGCCAGGATTTCCTCGCACCGTTTCTCTCTGTCTTTCTGATTGTCCGGCACAAAGGGCGCCGGATCAATAAACCGTTCCAGTTCCAGATGTTCCGGCTCCAGATCGAAGAAAATCCGGCGGTATTCCGGGTCCTGGCTGACCTCAAAGCAGGTCATCCGCCGGCGCTCGCTCTGAATCCGCTCCAGATCTGCGTCTCCATATGCCGTCTCGTTCACAAATCTGGCGGACTGGGCCAAAAGGGTTCCGTTTTCCACGATCAGGTTATGGCCGCTGAACACCAGGTCGGTGGTGGACTCCCCTTCCCCGGCGCTGGCATACAGATAGACACATACCAGCTTGGCCGACTGTCCCTCAACCAGACTCCGGCGATACTGATCCTTCCCGGTCGTCTCGTCGCTGGCAGAGGCGTTCACAATCACCGTGGCGCCTGCCAGGGCATGGCGGATACTGGGAGAATCCGGCATCCACACATCCTCGCACACCTCACCGCCGATTACCAGGCCGGGAAGCTGACGGCAGACAAACAGAATGTCCGTGCCAAAGGGAACGGTCTGCTCCTGCCCGTCCATATCCCGAACCCATACGTCCACCGGTTTCCGGTGACCCGGCCGGAAATATCTCGCCTCGTAAAACTCCGAATAATTGGGAATAAAGGTTTTGGGAATCAGTCCGAGCACCCTTCCCCGGCTGACGGCCGCCATCACGTTGTACAGCTTTCCGTTGTGCTCCCAGGGAAGCCCCACGAAGCAGATCAGATCCATCTGCCTTGTCTCATGGGCCAGTACCATAAGCTGTTCTTTCGCCGCTTCCAGAAGGGGCGCCTGCAAAAACAAATCGCCGCAGGTGTAACCCGTCAGACACAGCTCCGGAAATACGACCACTTTTGCCCTTCTTGCTGCCGCCTCTCCCATAACCGCGGCGATCCGCTCCCGGTTATAAACCGGGTCCGCCACTCTGATTTTCGGCGTCGCCGCCGCCATTCTGATAAATCCCTGTTCCATTTTCGTCGCTCCTCCGTATGGTTATTTATCCTTCATAATAAGCAATCAGTTCAAACACCGGATACTCGTCCAGAAACTGCTGCAGATTCGTTCGCTGGATGGTCAGCGGATCATTAATCACAAAATCCTCCGGCCTGAATTCCGAGGCGTCGCCTCTGTAGCCGGTAATCAGAACCCAGTGGGGACTTCCGTTTCTGCGCTCCGCGCCGATCAGCACGGGCACGTCTTTATGAAGCTGCTCAAAGGCAATCTCCATAAAATGATCTTCGTCGGCGGTTCTGGCATAGGTTTTGGGCCAGCCCATATCCCCGTTTTCATTGTACCAGAGCATATCCTCCATGGCATCGGGCAGGATCTCCGTCTGTGTCAGATAGGTCTTCGCCATCGCCATGCAGGTAGTGGTACAGCCGATGGCTTCCATGGTCTTTTTGGTGTCGCCGATCGTATTGGCCGCCCAGCGGGGGTCCGCCTGGAAATAGGCAGGCACATTTAGCTGTATCTTCGGATCTCCCGGCTCCTGAAACGTGATATAGTCTCCGAAACAGTAGCCTGCGATCATCTCTCCCGTATAGGAATCCACTCCCGATGAAAAATAAAATCCGTTCTCCGCCGCTCCGTCTACGGTGATTTCCTGCCGATATACAAAAAACCCCAGAATCTCCGCTTCTTTATCAGGTGATCTGCGCACATTCAGTTTATTGTAGCTGGTAATCCATCCGGGCCGCTCTCCTGTATATTCCGCAGTTTCCTCCACGGCTCTTTTCCCTTCATTCCCTGCGATTTCTCCCAGCACTCTGCCGGCTCCCCAGCCCGCCCTAGCATCGGACTGCTCCGGCTGCGCCATGGAAACCGCATCGTCTGTATTCTGTTCCAGTGATATCCGCGGCCGTTTTATCAGTGCCACACTGAAAAGCAGCGCCATAATAAGCACCAGCACCGCACCGCTCATGGTTTTCTCGTCCAGTTTCATTTGTGCCTCTTTCTATGATCGTTCCGCAAAAAATAAACCGCTTAAAAACATTTATTTATAGCATTCCCATTATAACCCATCCTTTATATTTGCGCAACCGCCGTATGAAAAACTCCCCCGTCGCCGTCAAAGGTCAGGGGGAGTAATTGAAGGGCCGTACAGGCCGGTTCACTGAAACCGGACAATCTCTTTTTTCAGCCTTTTAATAATTTTCTTTTCCAGCCTGGATATGTATGACTGGGAGATTCCCAGAAGATCCGCCACTTCCTTCTGGGTCATCTCGCCGCCGTCGTCCCGGTTCAGTCCGAACCGCAGCTCCACAATGGTTTTCTCCCGGTCGCTTAAAGTATCAATGGCGGAATTCAGCAGGTTCCGCTCCACCTCATCCTCGATATCCTTGTAGATCACATCCTCGTCGGTTCCCAGAATATCGGAGAGCAGCAGCTCATTGCCGTCCCAGTCCACATTCAGCGGCTCGTCGATGGACACCTCCATCCTGGTCTTGCTGTTTTTCCGCAGATACATCAGGATCTCATTTTCAATGCACCGGGAGGCATAGGTGGCCAGCTTGATATTTTTCGAGCTGTTGAAGGTGTTGATGGCTTTGATTAAGCCGATTGTCCCTATGGAAATCAGGTCCTCCACACCGATCCCCGTATTATCAAATTTCTTTGCGATATAGACCACCAGCCGCAGGTTATGCTCGATCAGCATGGATTTTGCCTCCTGGTCCCAGTCGGTCCCAAGTCTTGCGATTTCCTGAGCTTCCCGCTGGGTATCCAGAGGAGCCGGCAATATATCGCTTCCGCCTATGTAATGCACTTCGTTCCGTCCGTTCAGAAACACATTCCTGAATGTAGGAACCAGCTTAAACTGAAAACGCTTTGGTACAGATACTTTGATAACCATATGAAACCCCCTGTTATTTATTGCAGACTGAACGCCCTGCCGCTCCATCCTCTGCCAGTATATCCGGGTGGAGGATCATCTGATAGCGGCCCTGGCGGTTTAACGGATCCGGCGAAAGGGCAATGAAAGGTTTATAACGCCGGAACACCCGTTCCGACAGCACAAGCACGATTTCATCCGCTGTAAAGCCCTTTAAGAGCCCATCTGTCTTCCCTACGCTGTGATAAGGCACATACAAAAAGTTCTGATCTTCGGGAAAAAATCCTTTCAGACTGTCTTCCCAGACAATCTGCACCGGCCTGCCCTGATAGGGGTCATAAAGCTGATTCCCCGTATCCACAAACCCGGTAAGCCCGATGCTTTTTCCCCGATAATAAAGAGTCACCCGGCAGAGCTGCCGCTGTACGCTCTGATACCTCCAGAACAGCTTTCCTCCTTTTCTGACGGCGGCTCCGCCGATTCCGATCACCGGAAATAATATATAAGAAGGAACCCCTCCCCTTTGCATGTAATAACCCGCTCCGGTATGGTAGTAAACCAGATTCACCAGTCCTGACAGAAAAAAAGACAGGCCCAGCAGAAAAAAGCTCATAAAAAAAATGGCCTTTATGTTCCGCTCCCGAAAAGCCAGGGCCGTCATCCCCATAGCCGCCGCCGCACTGCCGGTCAGCTCCATCCACCCCGGCATCACCGCAGTCACGGCCACACAGGCCCAGACCGCTCCCGCCAGAGCTCCGGCACACAGCCGGCTCCATCTGCATGCTTTTCGCAAAATTCCCCGCAGAAGGGATAAAAGCAGCAGATCCATCATAAAATTCACCAGAAACACCAGATCTATGTATACAGTCTCATAAAACATATATGCCGCCTCTGCCGGTACGCCGGCGTACCGCAAGAATACCCCCGCAGACGCAGAGGAAACTGTCACTTGAAAGCGACGCGTCTGCGGCACAGAAGTCCTGTTAAGCAGGATTCTTCATTTCTCTGTAAGCCGTCGGTACTGTGGTGTACTGGAACTTATTATAGAGAAGTATGCATTATATTTATGTCAAAAACGGGGAGCCAGACACCATAATTGATCGTTCTAATCAGCGGTTTTTTCCCCTCTTTTCTCCTGTTTTGCCCTTTCCCTCTCTCTTTCGGCGGCAATGGCCGTTACACGACAGCAAGGGAAACAGAAACAGACCGAAACCATTCGAAAATGTCAGAATAAGAATAAAACAGACCTTTTTCCCTAAATGACAGCAAAAAAAATACGGCGTACGACCGTATTCTTTATGAACCCCAACGATGCGCATAAACCAGAATCCTGCTTTGCGGGATTCCGCGCCATAATACAAAAAAACAGCCTTTCATATTACTGAAAAGCTGTTTTTCATCCTGATCGCTGTTTCTTTCTACCTTCTCGTCAAAAACGTAGGAATCTTGATGGTTTTTTCCTCCACTGTCGACTGCGGCGCTTTCACCGGAGCAGGGTTATATGTAGGAACCGTATTGAAAGGAGGCTGTTCTGCCGGCTGCTGCTGTCCTGCCTGTCCCGTCTGTCCGGCTGTCAGCCCGGCCTGTCCGCCTGCCGGCTGCTGCTTGGGAATCCGGAAATCGGCCATCGCCTTTGCCACCGGCGAATTCTCACCGTAAGTCTCAATGCCTGTGGCAATCACGGTAATCGTCACCTCATCGTTATAAGACTCGTCGAATCTGGCGCCGAAGATAATATTCGCACTGTCGCCGGCCAGATCCTGGACATAGCTGGCGGCGTCATTGGCCTCCATCAGAGAAACCTCGCCGGTTATATTGATAATCACATGGCTGGCGCCCTCGATCGTCGTCTCCAGCAGCGGACTGGCTACCGCCTGCTTCACGGCATCCAGCGCTTTCTCATCGCCTTTGCCGTGGCCGATTCCGATATGGGCCACACCCTTGTCCGTCATAACGGTCTGGATATCCGCAAAGTCCAGGTTAATCAGCGACGGCACGTTAATCAGATCCGTAATGCCCTGTACGGCCTGCTGCAGTACCTCGTCCGCTTTTTTCAGCGCTTCCGGCATCGTGGTACGTCTGTCCACAATCTCCAGCAGCTTATCATTGGGGATCACGATCAGCGTGTCCACATTATCCTTTAATTTATCAATTCCGTTCAGAGCGTTGGTCATACGGGTTCTGGCTTCGAACCGGAAAGGCTTGGTCACCACGCCTACCGTCAGGATGCCCATGTTTTTCGCAAGCTTGGCCACCACCGGCGCGGCTCCTGTCCCCGTACCGCCGCCCATGCCTGCGGTGACGAACACCATATCCGCCCCTTTTATGGCCGCTTCCAGATCCTCAATGCTTTCCTCGGCGGCTTTTTCGCCCACCTCAGGCTTGGCGCCTGCCCCCAGCCCCTTCGTCAGCTTTTCTCCGATCTGGATCGCCGTAGGCGCCTTGCAGCGTTTCAGCACCTGGTAGTCCGTATTGACGCCGATAAACTCCACGCCCATAATATTTTCTTCCACCATACGGTTTACCGCGTTGTTTCCTGCTCCGCCCACGCCGATAACAATAATTTTCGCCGCATTCTCTGATTCGTTTATCTTAATTTCGAGCACAAGAAGCCCTCCTTCTTCCCTTAATTACAAATACGCTCTCCCTTTAAGTTCTTATTATACAATAATATGTGATATTTGTAAATTAATCAACCGGTATTTTCGTTTTTTTCTTTCCAGTTCTTACAATTCTGACAATTCACGGAACACATGTTTTATTGCGGATTCTCACTGTTATTACTTTACCACAGCACATTCAAAAATTCAATATTCTTCAGACGTCTTTCATCCCATCCGCTCATATAAAAAACTGTCGGTACAGATAGGTAGATTTCTTCTGGATTTTTTTATTCAAATAAGATATGATAATAAACAGAAAGGAGAATTTTTAATTTATGAGCGAACAATATAAATATGAAGAAGAATGCTGTTGCGGGCATCATCACGGAGAAGATGAAAGCTGCGGCTGCGGACATCACCATGAGGAGGGGGAAGGCTGCGGCTGTGAGCACCATCAGGAAGGAGAAAACTGCGGCTGCGAACATCACCATGAAGACGGCGAGGGCTGCGGCTGCGGGCATCACCATGAAGACGGCGAAGGCTGCGGCTGCGGGCACCATCACCACGGCGGGCAGCAGGCCCAGGAAGCCCCCTATGTGGTTCAGGGACAGATGCTCGGAACCTCTGCCGTGACTACCAGTACAGTAACGGTTATGGCAAAATATACCGAGATCGAAGATCTGGCAAAAAAAGAGCTGCAGGGCCTTGCCGACTGGGTACTCGGCCGAAACGGCTCTATCATCCAGATGAAATCGGCCATGGTGGCCATCCACAGCACCATGCTGGCCATGACCGAGGACGGCAAAAAAATGGATACCATTGTGCCCGAAAAAGAGGAAATCCGCGTACAGTTTGTTATGATGACAGACCACATTCCGATGGAAGATTTAAAAGCACAGCTAAAAGAACTCTGCGAGAGAATACTGAGCGCCGCTCAGTAATTCTCGTAAAACCGACAAAATGCACACCGACGCATTTTGTCGGTTCTTTTTTACACCTGGCTTCCTGCTTCCGGTTCCGTCAGAATCCCATCCAGCGTCAGAACCTCAAACCCTTCTTTCTTTCCTTTCAGCCGTACCGTTCCGCCCAGAGAAGTCACCGCAATACGTCCCTCCAGGGCGTCGGCCACGGACCGGGAAATATAAACCGTGCCGCCGGGAGCATTGGCTTCCAGACGGGCGGCGGTGTTTACCGTATCTCCGATCGCCGTGTAATCCATGCGCCGGGGCGATCCGATATTGCCCACAACCGCCTCTCCCAGATGAATTCCGATACCGAAGGAAACGGTCCTTCCATATTGCCGCACAAGCTCCTCGGAAAGAGCCCGTGAACCCTCCACCATATCCATGGCGGCCCGGGCCGCATGCATGACATAATCCTTCTGAGGCAGCGGCGCCCCCCAAAACGCCATGGCGGCATCCCCCACGAATTTATCCAGCGTACCGCCATTTTTCAGAATACAATCGGAAATCAGCGTCAGATAACGGTTCAGAATCTCCACCACCTGCTCCGGCTTTAACAGTTCGGACATGGGCGTAAATCCCCGTACATCCACAAACAGCACCGCAATGGACGTCAGCCTGCCGCCCAGAGAAAGGGACTGAGTTCCTTCCTTTAAAATCTCCTCCACGATCTCCGGCGCCACATAGCGGCGGAAGGTGTTGGTAACCCGCTGCCGTTCCAGCGCCGCCTGTACATAATTCACGGCAAGACAGCCGGCATACAGGATCGTCAGTCCCACCGGAACCCACAGCACATGAAGGATCCGGCCGTTGCCGTATAAAACTGCGCAAAACAATACAAAGCCGCCGCTCATCCCCAGCCAGAGCAGAGCAGACACCCGCACACGGAACTTCCGGAAAGCCATAAATCCGGCCCATAGAAGGAAAAACAGAATCACCAACTGTATCCCGTCAGATACCTCCTGCTTATACTCGCCCCACAGCAGCGCCTGAATGGCATTGGCCTGATATTCCACGCCGTACATCGGACGGGCGTGATCGATGGCGGTCATATAACTGTCCTGGAGCCCTGCCGCATAGGGCCCGATCAGGACGATTTTTCCGTTGAAATATTCCGGCGAAACCGCCCCCGACAGCACGTCCGCTATGGAAATTTCCTCGATGTCTCCCGGCTGACCACAGAAAGGCAGATACCAGAACCCCTGACTGCTGACCGGCGGTTCCGTCACGGCACCCTCCGGATATTTCCGGGCAACCGCCAGCGCCAGGGAAGGAATACGCCTGCCGTCAGGCATATCCAGATACAGAAGATGATGGCGCAGAATACCGTCGCTGTCCATCATGGCATTGATATGGCCCTGTCCGGCCGCTTTTTGCAGTGCCTCATAAGGTTCGTCGAAAGCGGTAACGGAAAAAGTATTTAAGGCATACTCTCCCTCCTGCTCCACCAGAGTGCTCCCAAATTCCGCCGCACAGGCCACAAACACATTTCCGTACCGCCCCGCCGCTTCCGAAAGCATCCTGTCCTCCTCCGAATCAGACTCACCGCCATACAGCACATCCACGCCGATCACCGCCGGGCGGCAGTCCTCCGAGACATTCAGCGCATCCAGCGTCCGGGCCATCAGCTTTCTGCCCCACTGCTGATAAGGACCATATTCCTCCAAAGCCTTCTGATCTATTCCCACCAGCACAATCTCCCCGTCAGCAGCCGACCGCCGCTGATACAGCAAATCCGAAAGAATCTGATCCGGCCTTCTGAGAACTCCCAGCCCCGCCAAAAGCGTCAGCAACCCCGCCAGAACCGCTCCGACTGCCGCTTTTTTCAGCCGGTTGTTTCTTATCAATCTGTTTTCCGAATCCATACCATATCCCCTTTGTTAAAGTTCCGCAACTCCCCTCCCAAGCCCCCTGGAGTTTGTCCGGTCCGTTGCTTTTTTTCATAAATCGTTTATCACTGCTGTTCTATGCCCGGCAGCGATTTCATTATTATACTATACAAACCGGGAATTTTCCAGGGTATGTCTGATGCGGCGAAAACCGCGCCGAAAAAAAAACTGCCGAACCAGGCTGTCATATGCCTTTCCGTTCGGCAGGGATTTGTTTTATAACACATCCGCGTCTTTACGCTTTTTCTTCCTTCTTTTTCTTCTGCATCCACAGCCAGATAAACACGCCGATCAGCGCTGCCGCGCCTACAAGACCGGCGGCTATGGCTACCGCGCCCATGCGTCTGCCATGGGCTGTTTCCTTGCTGACGGGGAAATCCGCCAGAGGCACCTCGTCGTCGTCCAGATCTACGATCTCCTGAGGACCTTCATCCAGAGGTACCTCATCATCCGGTACCTCTACCGGCCCATCGTCGGCGTCATCAGGAGTCCCGGGGCCGTCGTCGGGTGCGCCGGGGCCGCCGGGGCCGTCATCGGGACCTGCCGGCGCTGCGGGACCTGCCGGAGAGGCAGGCCCTGCGGGCGCAGGTGCGTCCGGCGCAGGCGTTGCCGCGCCTCCGGGTCCGAAAGTTCCGTCACCTTCCCCAATCTGGCCGCCTGTGCTGTCCTGACCGCCGCCTTCAGGGATCTTTTTATATACGAAGGTAAACACATTGTCCGCCGCATTTTCCGTCAGTGTTTTTGTCAGGTTATATGCCTGCGGTTCATACCCCTCGATATACCGGAAAGCCACCACAGGTCTGTCTCCCACATTTCCATAATAGGTATTGCTCTCAGCCAGTGTGTTCCCTTCCGTATCCTGATAGTTCACCACATAGGAGACCATATCTCCTCTCACGCCGTATGCCACCACATAATCCCGGTCGCCGGTCACTTCACAGGAAGCGATCCCGCTGGAATCGTCACGGCCGCTCTGACGCACACCCTTCGCATAATACTTTCCGTTCTCCGGAACCTCTGCCAGAGCCTGCGCCTGGAAAACCACCCGGTCTCCATATCCCAGCCCGCTTACGGTGATTACGCCGCCGGCCTGATCCACCGTCACCACGGCCGAGCCCATACCGCCGCCTGACATGCTCCTGATCTGGGCCTCCGCGTCAGCCTTAATGGTTCCGTTCTTTCCCATCCGGAGGGTCAGCGTATAGGTATAAGGCTCCTGATCCGTCTGAGCCGCCCGGCAGTCGGCCGCTCCCAGACAGAAAGCCAGACAGAAAGCCAGAAGGGCTGTCAATATCCTTACACTTCTTTTCATGAATCTTCCCTCCTCTGTTTTTTCCGGTGATAAAAGACCGCATAAATCAGCAGGCCCAGGCCGCTGACCAGCGCCACTGACGACCAGATCAGAATCTTATCGTTATCTCCGGTATATACCCGGTCCTGGGTGTACAGCGCCGAGCCGCTTTTTCCGCCGGACCCAGTGCCGGTTTTCGTGCCCGTGCCCGGATTATTTCCGCCGGATCCGGGATTTCCCCCGCCAGGGTTTCCCCCGCCGGGATGATCAGAATCGGGATCCGGCTCCACGGCGAAATTGATCTGCAGGTTCGCAAAGGTATTCTGATAGCCGTTGCCCTGGGTTTCACCGTCCAGGCTTACTTTCAGAGACACTGTCCCTTTCTGTCCCGGCGTCAGCGTATCCAGATAAAGATAGTCTTCCAGACTGTTCGATACCTTGTGAAGACCTTCGCCCCGCGAGGTACTGTCGCCGCCTACCGCGTCGCTGTCATAGAGCACCGTCTCGGCGCCTCCCGGACCCGTATAGAGCAGATGATACCCATAGGCGCCGCCCTGGGCAGCATTCTGGCTCTCCTCCAGACTGCTCAGCACCTCATTTGTCATGTAAAAGGACGCATTCCGATCATCGCCATTCTCCACATCCACCCGGA
>Ga0137306_101140_pt1 | contig 28820 bp, 25 predicted proteins | sample Inofroosms_March_FD_97187 | JGI IMG/M metagenome (GOLD analysis project Ga0137306, IMG submission 97187) | Mouse cecal microbial communities from Vienna, Austria - N-Acetylneuraminic and N-Acetylglucosamine D2O microcosms_March | ecosystem: Host-associated > Mammals > Digestive system > Large...
AGTTGGAAATGGCCAGTATTTCTTTGCAACATACTTTAGATTTAAAAAATCTGATACATTCTTCATCTTTCACTCCTTCCAATCTGAAAACAAAAAGCAAGGTTGGCTTTCATGGTACTTTTCCTTGCACCACAAAAGACGCCCTTGCCTTTCTGTTTTGTATTGTATGTATTTTTTTATAAAGTAAAAAGCGTCTCTGAGAACTTCATCTCAAAGACGCCCTTGCCTTTACGTGTTGGATAATACACCCTTTAAAATCATTTGTCAATCCTTTTTTAGTTTTTCTATCATTTTTTATTTCGCTGTTGTTACAGTTCACGGCCTAACCGGCCGCGAACTGTAACCGGTCATATCCTGTTAGAAAACGGGGCGGAAATCACCAGAATAGAAGAGACAATGGAGCGGATATGCCGGCATTTCGGAGTGGAATCTGAAAATTTTTCTAGCTGTGCGGCTGCGTTAGCAGGCATAAGAATAGTGGTGCTGCCTGTACCGGAATTGCGCCATTACTTCAACTTCTATATTTTCTAGTCCATTCTGCAAATACTACATTTTAAGAAATAAAAAAGACAGGGTTTTTATTATTCAGGTAATACAATTTAATTTTAAATGACACACTTTTATTAAATCCTTAAAACTCTCCAGCGAAAAAGTCACCTTCTCATGTCCCGCGGCCTCACCGATACCGGCGCTTTGAAACCCACCGGCGATTGCCGCGTCGATTCCTGCTTTTGCGTCCTCTACCACCAGACATTCCTCCGGCGCCAGGCCAAGATATTCTGCCGCCTTTAAAAACACCTCCGGATCCGGCTTTGAATGGGAAATATGATTTCCATCGCTGACCGCATGGAAATAATCCGCCAATCCGAGTCTTGACAGGATCAGCTTTGCATTCTTACTGGAGGAACCGATCGCAAGCCTGACTCCTGTTTTCTTCAATGTATCCAGTGTCTGTTTCACTTCGTCTGAAAGATCCTCCGGTGTCATCCTATTCAATAATTCTTTATAACGTTCATTTTTCCGCTCGGCCAGATATTCCTTTTCCTCCTGGCTGTATTCCCTGTCTGCCCGCTCTAAGATAATATCCAGACTGGCCATACGGCTGACTCCCCGCAGGCGGTTGTTGATCAGTTCATTAAAATATACGCCGATTCCGTCCGCCATCTCTTTCCATGCCTGATAATGGTACTGATCTGTAAAGCAGATCACCCCGTCCAGATCAAAAATGATTCCCTTATATTTCATCTGCTTCTCCTGCTTTCATCTATTTTTTCTGTTTTTCCGGACAGAAACAAACTTCCGGAAATTCCTGCCATATTCCCCGCCCTTGGACACCTGTATCTGGTTGATCTGCTCCAGATTATAATCACGGGTAATCCCTCCCACATGCTCCTGCTCTTTATATTTCGTCAAATCAATATTCCGGCAGCTTAAGTATCTGTCATTCGTCCAGCCATGCAGATTCCCAAGTGAACATCGATCCTTGATAATGATTGAGCTCTGCCTTAATACGCGCTCCCGGAAGAGAAAGATAGCGGTATTCCTCCGCCAACATAGCATGTCCCGCCGACATGTCCGCCCTACACGTGTCAAGAGAAATCTGCTGAAGTTCTTTGGTTTCCTTCCCTTCCATCTCCCTGTCACATGCCTACCATTTTAAATAGTCCCTGCCGCAGAATGGATCTACCGGGCTGATCCCCTTAAACCCGCTGCGCCCCATGATTTTTTCTATCACCGCGTCAATGACATAGGGAGAATGGCAGTATCCGTTAATATAGGTTTTTACCATTGGCACATCAAACAAATGATAGGGATTCCCTACACTGATAAACAAGACCGGAAGCTCTTCCACGAACCACGGCAGATTGTTCCCCGCCCCAAAAAGCGTATGCCAGTTAATCCTTGCTACCGTTTTATTGCTGGCGTTCTCGATGTTTCCAATGTAGATCACCAGATCATATTTCGCGGTGAACTCCGCCACTTTCAGATCGTCAAAAATCGTCTCAAATGTTTCCGGAATATATTTTGTAACCTGAAATCCCTCTCTCTTCAAGGTGCTCTCAAATTGCTCGTATACCCTCTCATTAGATGGGAAATCTCCAAGTATCTCCAGCAAAACCCGCGGTGTCTTCTTCACATCCAGCGGCAAAAGTTTCTGGGTGTCCTTTACCAGCGTAACCCCCTGATCCGCGCATCCTTTTGCCCACCTGATATGTTCTTCCTTCCCGATGATTTCCAGTTCTTTTTCCTCTTTGTAAAGGGTTCCTTTTTCCTGCTTTTCAGGCAGGCCTGCCGATGCTTTCACCGCCAGTATCCTGGTCACTGCTTCATTGAGCCGTTCTTCAGTGAGAATCCCGTCTTCGATTCCCTGGAGCATAAACTGGATATCTTCCTCCAAATCTCTCTGGAACAGCAGCATGTCGCACCCATTCGCAATTGCCGAAGGCACGGCGGTCTTCCTGTCCATCGCGCAGGAAAATCCTACCATGGGCGACGCATCTGTGGAGATCAGCCCGTTAAATCCGATTTCCTTCCTCAGATAATTCGTGACCACATTCTTAGAGAGGGAGGAGGGTATCAGTTTCTCGCATGGTTTCCCGTCAAACAGCTCCTCCATTGCCGGCATGGCGATATGCCCCACCATGACTGTCTTCGCGCCTTCCCGGATCAAGATCCGGTACAGCTTCCCATACGTCTCCTCCCATTGGTCTATGGACAATCCGTTCACACTGGTAAGGAGATGCTGGTCCCGCTCATCTACCCCGTCTCCCGGAAAATGCTTGATCGAGGTCAGCAGCCCTTCCTCCTCCGCCCCTTTTTGATACGCCCTTGCCATGCGGAGCACCCGATCCGGATCCGAGCCATAGGTGCGCACATTGGTGATGGGATTGCGGAAATTCATATCAATATCAATGACCGGGGGCAAAGGTCCAGTTTACTCCCACAGCGCTTCCCTCACGGCCGCAGATTTTCGCGAGCTGATAAGCCTTCTCTTCATCGTTGGAAGCCGCGGCCAGCATCTGACGGCCCATGTAAGTCCCCTCCTGGGCGATTCCGTTCCCGCCGTCTTCCAGATTCGCGGACACAAGCATCGGAATCCTGCTTGCTTTCTGGACGGCATTCAGCGCCGCCTGCGTCTCTTTCGCCGCCCCTGCCCGAAACATGATTCCACCAAACCGGTGCTGTTGTATCATTTCTGTCAGATATTGTGTATCCGTCGTATAAGAAAGGAGGCAGATGACCTGTTCCGCTTTTTCCTGAAGCGTCATCGACTGCAGCGTCTCCACCACCCATCTGCATTTTTCATCATCCAAATAAAAAGGATTTCCTTTTAAATCGATCATTTTCTCTCCTCCTATGTTTGTAGTTACAGCTTTCCTGGCCGGATGCCTTACAGCAAAGTGCAAGGCACCGTGAACCGTAACTGTTTGAAACCAATTTGCGGAGCAGATTGACTGCACACCTTTACACGATCGCCGTAAAGGTATATACTCCGCCCGGCAGTTCCTTTTCCATATCACCAAATATCAGAGTAGCCGTTGTATTCTCAGGTATCCTGCACCGGTAGCGGATCTCTCCGTCCTTATATTCCCAGGAGCTTTCAATTCTTCCATGGGGCGTGACGATCCCGCCTTTTGCATACACAAAGCCGCCGGTCTCCGGTTTCAATATAAAATGCTGATACCCCGGCCTGCTTTCGTCCCTTTGGATTCCCAGGACATTTTCATACAGCCAGTTCAAAACACATCCATAGGAATAATGGTTAAAGCTGTTCATGGCGTTCATTCCGCCAAAACCATTTTCCACCGTATAGCTGTTCCAACGCTCCCAGACCGTCGTTGCCCCTTGTGTGACCGGATACAGCCAGCTTGGACAATTGGTCTGGTTGATCACCTTTTGGGCAAGTTCCTTGTACCCGCCGGCGCTGAGCATCGGGTTTAACGGACCCGTGCCAAAGAATCCGGTCCTGACCGTGCATCCGCATTCTCTTGTTTTCCGTGCCAGATTCTCGAATGCCTTGTCTTTATACTCTTCGTAGAACACATCACAGCTTAACGCGATGGAATAACCTCCCTGGGTATCATTGATGTTTCCCTCTCCGTCCCTTGTCCTCCCCGTTGCGGGGTCTACAAAGGTATCATTCCAGTATGTCCGCGTCTTTACCGCGATCCTGTTGTATTTTTCCTCATCCTCCCGGTTCCCCATCTCCTTTGCAAAAAGGGACATCAATCTGGCATTCCGATAGTAAAATGCATTCCAGATCAGGAATCGATCGGTCTCATCCGGGGAAAGCCAGTCGCCCAGGCCAAACTCCTGCAGGCAGCCTGGCATTCCGGCTTTTTCAAGGGCAGACATCCACTGATCCATACTGCTGTAATACTCTTCAACCACAGAGAAATCTCCATACTGCTGGTATAATTCCCAACACATTAAGATCATGGCGCTCTCATAAGTGATACCTCCAAATCCGCCGCCAAAGGGGGCTATATTGGGCAGCCTTCCGTTTTCCTCCTGGAGATCTTTCATTGCCTGGAGGCTGCGCAGGTAAAAATTCTTGATCTGGCTCTGGTAAGTCGCCGTGCGGCAGAACACATGGGTATCCCCGGTCCATCCCATACGCTCATTCCTCTGCGGGCAGTCGGTAGGGATACTGATAAAATTACATCTCTGGCTGTAAGAGACATTTGACACCAGCTTGTTGACCAGAGGATTGCTGCATTCAAACCTGCCCGTGATCTCCGGCACGCTGGACAGCAGGATTCCCTGGACATCTCCCAGCGCGGGAGCCGGATCCACTCCGCTGATCTCGATATACCGGAACCCGTGGAACGTGAATTTCGGTTTATAGGTTTCCACCCCGATCCCGCCGCATATGTAGATGTCGGTGTTGGACGCTTCCCGCAGGTTCACCTGGAGCATACGTCCGGCCAGTCTTCCGTATTCCTCCAGGAATGGATATAACATTTCCGCATACCGGATCGTGACCTTCTGCCCTTTTCTCCCCCGAAGCTTCACAAGCGGCACTCCCGCGATCTCCTGTCCCAGATCGTATATGTATACCCCTTTTGCCGGTTCTGTCATGGCTTTTGCGGTCAGGATCTCCACCTCTTTTACCGGGGCGTTATAGTTCCCTGTGATCTCAGGTTCCTGTGTATTCAGCGCCGGCCAGGAAAATGCTCCCGGCTCCCCGATCCTTTCCATCGGAACCGGACGGATCTCCTCCGGTTTTTTCAGGCCGTCTATAGAAAATCCTGGTTTGGAATATTCTTCATAGATATACGCCCGGTTGGCATCGTAATGCTCTCCGTTAAAAAAACCTGCGTAGGTATAAGGCCCTTCACCGAAATACTGCCACTCCTGGGGATTGGTCGTAATAACCTCCCGGCTCCCATCCTCGTAAGTGATCACTAATTTGCCAAGGAAGCTCATCTTATCTCCCCAGAAATTGTAATTGCTCACGATATACGTCACTGCGTCGCACCACCATCCGGAGGCCAGCGTGCAGCCAATGCCGTTTTTCCCTTCCTTCAGATACGCGGTCACATCATAGGTCTGGTACATCAAATGCTTGTCAAACTGGCTTGCCCCGGGCGCAAAATATTCATCGCCCACACGTTTACCGTTGATGCTGCACTCATAGATCCCCCGCGCCGTGGCATAAAGCCTTGCTTTAGCAACCCCTGCTTTGACCTCAAAATCTCTTCTCAGCATGGGGATCGAATGTCGGGAAGGATTCACCGTCCGCTGGTTTTCCCCCGTAAGAACGATCCCTTCTTCCGTGTCCAGCGAAGCGATTTCATTGCGCGGATGACGCAGATTTTTCACACGCAGGCCGTCAAAGCAGGCTTTTGAATCACGCCCTGCATAGTATCCGATCTCACATAATCTTGGAAATGTGGTGGTATCCTCCGCTCCCAACGGGTTTAACTGCCTGGGGCATTTCTGCGCGCCCATATATCCCGTCCGCTCTTCCTCGTCGACCTTCACGCCGTCGATGTATGTATAGGCACAGTTTCCTGTGACTTCAATCTTTAATTCGTGTTCCTTTCTTCTGTTCTCCTCTGTGATGACAGGCTCCCCTGTCGTGATATCCGTTACCGGAAAGGAGGCAAAGGGAGTATCCGCCGTATCTTCCGGCGAATAGCCCACCCTGTAGACGTCTATCTTCGCCGGAATACCAGCAACGTCCAGTACATAACGGATATAATTTTCCCCTTCGATCAGATACTCGTTTTTCTCTTTATCCAGAAGCCTTGGATCGTTTGCCCCGAATACGACTCCGGCCCGGTAACCTTCTTCGATCCGAAGCTTTGTCTCCAGCGTAAACACACTGAGCGCGTCACTGCACAGATAATATTCCGGCGCCCCAATCCACCGCGCGCCCTCCCATGCTTTTATATCCGGATCCATAAGTCCGGTTTCAAAAAATGTCTGTGCCTCCTGCTCTTCCCCTGTCTCATTCCATGTCCTTACTGTCACATAATACCTGGTCTCCGGTTCCAGTTCTGTTCCTTCATACCGGATCCCCGTGGAGCAGTCCGTCTCCATGATGCCGCTGTCCCAGCAGGTGCTGCCACCGGGTTCTGTCCCGGTGAGGATCTGTGCTTTCACCTGTCTCATGGCCGGACGGTCTGACTGGAACTCCCAGGCAAACACCGGGTTGTCTATATCGATCCCAACCGGACGGAACATCTCATTCACTCTGATCTTCTTTATCTTATAGGACATCTCTTATCACCTCCGCTATACTATAAACTAACCGCCATCTCCTATTCCATCAATTTCATCAAGGTAATGGCATATGCCTCATGTCCTTCTACGCCCGGATGGTTTACTCCATTTGCCAGTAATTCTTCCCACGGGCATCCTTCGTCACGGGCCGCCTCCCACACTGCGTAGACGTCTGCCAGAGAGACCTGTCTTTCTTCTGCCACTTCACGGATTACTTTTACCCTCTCTAAAGTCGTTGGCATCGGTGCATCCTTATCTCCAAATAAAGTGTTTGGCAGGTCGCCGTTCGGCGTTAATAGGATGATATCTGCTTCTGTCTCAGACTTGATCCGGTCAACCAGATCTTCCAGTATGTTTCTATAGACTTGTGCTGTCCCCATTCCAATATCCCAGTTCAGGGAACCGTTGATCAGTACCAGATCCGGCCGGTAGCGGATCACATCTCTTGTACTCCTGTCTGACATCTGCTTTAAATTATCTCCCGCAATACCGGAATTGATCACACTGACAGAAGTTCTCTCATACTTATCAATCAACAGATATCGGAATTTTTCCAGATAGCTTTCCCTTGGATCTGTGACCTCGATCGGTTCGGCCGGTTTCCCCGCCGCCATGTCCGCCATCGCATTGACTATGACGGTTTTCAACTTTTCCTCATCTCTTGGAAGAAGACTTTCAAAATGCCCGGCTGTCACACTGTCCCCCAATCCAACGATCACCGGGTTCTTTCTCTCCAAGCCGTCTTCTCCCAATCCCAAACCAGTAAGCGCCGCGATACTTCCCTGGTTTTTCTTCATTTTTTCGATAAACCGTAATGGTCTTACCTTGCTCTGACATGGAAAATTTTGTGCAATTTCTAATAAAATATCCGCATATGGCTGCCGCGCACGAAATGTAGTTCTCATCGTTTTTATCCTTCACTCATATTTTTTGCATGTTATTTTGCAGATTTTTCCGCCTTTACTCTCTCGATTGCCTTCTGGATATTCATTCCCCACATACAAACCGTCAGAAGAACAAATACAGCCAGCGGAACAACCACATACAATACGGTTATCATGTTCAGCGCGCCTGCTGTCTGCACTTCTGCAAGACCGTCAAACCCTGCTGCTCCCAGCATCCATCCTGCCATGGCCGTACCAATTCCGCCTCCCACTTTAATCCCCATGGAAGAACAGGAAAACATAGAACCTTCTACATGGACTCCATCCTTCAAATATGAATATGTACCGGCATCCGCGATCAGCGCATTCAGCGTTCCATTCATTGGCCCTCCGCAGATACCACGAAGCGCCGTTAAAATCAACATCAAAGTTACATTTCCCTGGTAGCCTGCCCATACAAACGGAACGCAGAATACTGCTGATAATCCCATTGCAGTAAGATTCACTTTGTATATGCCAAATTTTTTCACCAGCATCGGTGTGAAAAATAATCCAATGATCATCGGAACCATCTGAGCCGTCATAAAAGTTCCAAGCATTGCGTCATTTCCTAAAATATATTTTGCAAAAAAAGCGCCTACCGAACTATTTACACCTGTATTCAGGAAAAACAATATATATACAGCCAGAATCAAAAGATAAAAACGGTTATGTAATAAGGTAATAAATGTTTTGCCAAGAGACGCAGAAGTATCCGTTTCCTCTGCTTTCCTATTATCATCTGTTATAGCATTCTCTTCATTAATGACAGATTCAGGCAGCTCCTTTACTCCCAAAACACAGATAGTATTAATGATGATCTCCGCAACAGCAGCGATAACCGCCGCCATCCTCCAACCTGACGCACCGCCTCCAAAATTTTCTGCCAGTACAACTGCCGTAGAGGTGATCACGACAATCGATGACATGGAGAAAATATACCGGAAAGTACCAAGCTGCACCCGCTCATTGCCATCAGTGGTCATTAAAGCTGATATCGTTGAATATGCAATATTATTCGCAGTATAAAATATAGCGTTTAAAACTGTAAAGGTAATAAAGAAATAAGCATACTGCGCCGTACTTCCCCAACTTGTAGGAATGCTAAATACTGCGATGATCCCGATACCGCACAGGAAATTTGTCCAGAACATCCACGGACGCGCCTTTCCCATCTTCGTATGCGTGTGATCTACCATCGTGCCGAAGAAGATATCTGTTACGCCGTCAAACAATTTCGATACAAGCATCAGTGTTCCAACCACACCTGCATTCATCCCGATTGCGGTCGTCAGATATAAAAGGATAAATCCTCCGACAAAAGTTGATGTCATATTGGAGCCGAAATCTCCAATGCCGTAACACAATTTCTCCCTGAATTTTAACTTGCTTTCCATTTTCTTCCTCCTTGATAACATCGTTTATTTTTTGTACTGTTATCTTATCTTCTTTCCTGCTATAATTGAATTGACAAACTCGCTCTGTTTTATTGACTTTTTCCGACATGTTATATTTGGGTCTTGTGGAATTCCCACTGTCCGTTTATGATACTGTTAGTTTATCCAGCCCTGAAAAATGGTATCGAAACTTCTGAAATGAAAAGGATTGGTATCAAGATACGACTGCGAAAGGAAGAAATAAATTTTATGAATATCTGTGAATTATTAGAATCATTGCACGTTTTAAATGAATCCGAACGTTTATATAAAGAATATTATTCTGTACAAAATCATCCGGAACAGCTGAAAGATTTTTTAAAGACGATCGATCCTGACTTTCTGGCTGAAAATCATCTGATCATTCCTGATATTGTTGATTACCATTCTTCTTACTTCAAAGAAGACATGTTTTTCATCGAGGATAAAAGCCAGGATATCATGGTCATGAAACACAACTGCTTTTCACCGCTTACTCCCCACAAACACAGTTTTTTTGAGATGCTGTACGTGTTAGAGGGCTCCTGCGACCATTATATCAATGACGCTTGTTTCCACATGAAACCAGGTGATATCTGCATTGTATCTCCTGAGATCATGCACCAGCTGGGTGTATTTGATGAAAGTATCGTCATTAATTTTCTGATCCGCAGCTCCACTTTTGAGGAAATTTTCTTTAGCTTACTGAAAGGGGATAATATTCTTTCCTCCTTCTTTCTGAATAATATTTATTCAAAGAAAATCAACGAATATATCACCATAGATACGGAACAGGATACCGAACTGCGGGACCTGCTGCTTGATATTATGTTAGAGTATATAGACCGTCCTCTATATTACATTGAAATCATGAATTCCGAGCTTGTTACTTTTTTTGCCAAAGTTCTGCGCCGTTATGAGAAGAACTGCCATCTCCCTCCGTTTACGAAAAAGAGGGACGTACAATCTTATGCACTGGTGCATTTTATCCGTGAAAACTACAGAACTGTAACTCTTGGGGATATCGCAGGCAAATTTCATTACTCAGATGATTATGCTTCAAAATTAATAAAATCCGCTACCGGATATACCTTTACACAGCTTCACACAAAAATACGGATGCACAAAGCCGCAGGCCTGCTAAAAGAGACAAGTATCAATCTTCAGGATATCTGTGACGATATCGGTTATCTGAATCCGGAACATTTTATACGGATGTTTAAAAAAGAATACCATATGACTCCCAGCGAATACCGTAAGAAGAATAAACATTGACTCTTTGAATACCCTATGTCGATCCAGTCTATCTCCTTAAAAAGTGATGGAGGATTTAGATTTAGATCAAGCCTCCCCTTCCGGGAAGATGACCTTATTCACCACAAAGAAGATCACCATGGACACGCCTCCTAGGACGCTGCACTGGCAGACGCTGTCGGGAAACAGGTTGACTGCTCACTCTGGTTGATTCCAAGATGATCCACTCCCCTTTTTCTGTCCGCAGGCCATACGGCCCGTCGGACATGAAAAAGGAGGGAATCCCATACTGTTCCATGCTCTCTGATTCCCAGAAATTCGCACCTGAACAGAGTTTTATCTTATCCTCCAATGTCATCAGCGCAAACTGTCCCATAGAATCAGCAAAATAATCGCTCCCCCGCATTACCTTCTGAATGCCAAACTGGTCTTTTCCCAATGGTTTTTCGCCATATTTATTCCCTCCTGTTTCTTAATCCATCATATAAACTACTTTAAAACGATTTCCATGATTTCCAACTTATCAGACTCTTCAAATGTAAGTTTTAGTTCATATTTTCCGGCAGGCATCTGGATTCCACCCGACACAGTATGGACTGTACCAGGCTGTCCCTCAGCCTTAAGGCTGCCTGCATATTGGTCATTCATAATAACCAATATCTTGCCGCTCCCGGAAGCGGTAATGGAAATCTCATTCCATGCAGTCTCACTCTGTACATAGCGGAATACTGCTGTATCTCCCGCTGAGATGTTCATCAATTTTTCTTCATATAATTCATCAGCACCGATATAGACCGATCCGCTGACACCGCACGCCTGATAGCCATAGATCTTTTCACCGGGCGCAAATGGCTCCCCCGCACCCTGCGAAGTCATCTTCACTTCATCGATACTCCCGTCAGGGTTGATCGTGATCGGCTCTATGCACAATCTCCGGTACTGCTGACATCCTCTGCTGCAACGGTGATAAAACACATACCACTGCCCATTTACATTCTCGATAGAACCATGGTTGTTCCAGCTCGCCGGATCACATCCGTCATTGTCAATTATGATTCCCCGATAGGTAAATGGTCCCAATGGCGATTTGCTTGTAGAATACCCCAATGAGGTTGGTTTTCCGCGTTCCATATCCGCATATATATAATAGTAAGTATCTCCGATTTTTCTCATAGAAGAACCTTCATGGAAGAAATGTTCCTCTTCTGTCACCAGATTATCTACAATACTTTCCGCATCGAAAGACACCATATCATCGTTCATCTTGACCCCATGGGAAAACAATTGTCCCCAATAATAGTATGCCTGCCCGTCATCATCCACAAAGATCGCTGGATCGATACCGCCGCAGGGAAGTTGGACAGGATTGATAAATGGTCCTTCTGGATGTTCTGATACCGCTACGCCTTCGCTGTCATCCGGCATACAAAAGTAGAGGTAATATTTTCCATTCTTATAAATACAGTCTGGAGCCCACAGCAATGGCGGCTTTTCACTCTCCTGCTCCTTTTCATAGGACTCTTTCCACTCCGCAGCATACCCCTGAACCATCTTCTGGATAAACGGCGTCGGATGAAGCCAGTCGACTCCCTGATATTTGGGGGCATCCGGATCATTAAACCAAGGAATCTGACGACCTGACAGGGCAGTATCATGAACCGTCCAGCATTTCATATCCGGGGTGGAAACCACATGATATTTTTCACTGCAAAATCTGTCTTCCAACGCATCAAAACTGCCATAAATATATAATTTTCCATCCGGCATAACATGACCTTCCACATCTGGCACATGATACTTAAGTGGAAGAATTGGATTTCTCTGATTAATGTGTTCTCTCATAGCAACATACTCCTTCCTTTTATTCCTCATTCAATTTTTCTAAAACCATCTGAAAGACCTCGATACCCTCCGGCGGCATCACTGCTGTGAGTTCACTGATGGTCATGCCGTAGGCAAACTCAATCATAGGGCCGTCCAGCATCCCGGGCACATACTGATTAAAGAGCTCCACCGCCGCCGGCTCTTGAACCAGTGCGCCGAGCGTAGTGTCCATGGTAAATCTGTCCTGCTCCAATCTGGTATCCGTGTCGTACTCATAATGCCATGACCCGGAACCAAGCTGCAATGATTCGTCCTTCTCCGGCAGATACACCTTTGCCGTCGTATTTGCCGGGATCGTCACATCCACCGTAATTTTTCCGTCCCGGCAGCTCCATGCACTGCGAATCGTACCATATGCCGAATCAAATGATGCGTCCACACTCGTGATTCCCTTGATCAGTCTCGGCCGAATCCGTATCTCCTTATATCCTGGTTTTGCCGGATTAATCCCTGCCAGTTTCTCGTACATCCAATCTCCGATCGAACCGTATGCATAATGATTCAGGCTGTTCATGCCGGATTCGTCAAAACTGCCATCCGGCATGATAGAATTCCAACGCTCCCAGATGGTGGTCGCCCCCTTTTTCACCGCATACAGCCACGATGGATAATCTTCTTTTAGGAAAATCGCTCCCGCAAGTTCATGCATGCCATTCTCTGATAATACATGGCATAAATAGGGTGTTCCCACAAATCCGGTCGAAAGATGGTTCTTGTGGTTTGCAATGTTTGTTTCCAACGATTTTGCGATTCGTTTCCGATACTTTTCCTGTGCCAGGTTAAAATGCAGCGCCAGCACACACCCCGTCTGTGTCTCGCTCACCATCCTTCCTGTGCGTGTGATATACTCCTCATCAAACAGTTTTTCAATCTTATGATGAAGCGCTGCATATTCCTTTGCATCTTCCTCATATCCGAGTACCTCAGCCGCCCTCCGCACAATATCCGCAGAATACGCATAATAGGCATTTGCCACCAGATACTTGTCCGTCGCACCTGTGCGGTCTGCACTCTCCTCTTTATCAAGCGCCAGCCAGTCTCCATATTGGAACCCTGTCTGCCAAAGACCATTTTCACTACAGTGCGCCGTAATGTAATCTACATATCCCTTCATGCTCTCATACTGTTCTGCAAGTACTCTTTTATCCCCAAATACCTGATAAACCGTCCATGGTATCACCGTTGCGGCATCGCTCCACGCCGCTGCCGCCTCCTGATCGGCAAGGATATTGGGAACCACATGGGGTGGCCCAAACTGGGCAGTCTGCTCACTCTTCAGATCATGCAGCCATTTGGTATAGAATAATGCTGTCTCCATGTTGTAGGAAGCGGTCCTGCAGAATACCTGTGCATCTCCCATCCATCCAAGACGTTCATCGCGCTGCGGACAATCTGTGGGAACATCCAGGAAGTTGCTGCGCTGCCCCCACTGGATATTATGCTGCAGCTGGTTAACCCTCTCATTGGAGCAAGAAAAACTTCCTGTCTTCCGCATATCTGTGTGCAGCGTACACGCTGTAAAATCGGCAGGATCCACCTTTTCAAGCCCCTCCACGCATATGTAGCGGAATCCATGAAAGGTAAAATGCGGAAGAAACGTCTGCCTGCTGCCATCACAGATATACGTATCCATCGATTTCGCCTGACGCAGTGTTTCTGGATAAAAATTTCCATCCTTATCTAATGTCTCTGCATGGCGTACAACAATCTTCTGACCAGGTTTTCCTTCTACTGTAACTTCCACAAGTCCTGCCATATTCTGTCCAAAGTCCAGAACCTTCTCCCCCTTCGGCGTCAGGATCAGCTCTTTTGCGGGAGTACGTTTTGTGATTCTTACCGGTTCACATTCCTGCGCCGTGATATTCTCCATGGGATAGGAAAACGGTATCGCCTCAGATAGCACATTGTCCGTAAATGTACTATCGATTGTCTCGCCCATATAGATTTCGCTGTACCTGACGGAACCTGTCTTAACCTTCCAATTCTGATCCGTAGCAACGACTTCCTTAGATCCATCTTCATAAAGGATATGCAGTTCCGCCAGAAGCGCCACCTGATTCCCATAGTGGTCCGGCGTGCAGGTAAAACCGAAAATCCCCTTGTACCAGCCGTTTCCCACCATAATTTCCAGCGTGTGGTCGGAACCCTTATCCTTATTGATGAGCGCTGTCACATCATACGTCTGATACTGCAGACGTTTTTTGTAGTTCGTCCATCCTGGAGCAAAGAATACATCGCCGACTTTTTCCCTGTCAAACCGTATTTCGTATACACCCAGTGCCGTGGCGTAGATGCGCGCCCTCTTTACCGCTTTCTTTAACGATATTGTCCTCACAAAAACCGGACAGGCCGTCTCTTCTTTTGCAAATGGATGTGTGATCCACCCTGCTTGGAAATTCGTCCCGGAAAGCAATCCTGTCTCAAAGCTTCCGACTGCCTCCGCTGTCTCTGCGTGGTTATCCCATATCACTACGCGGTACTCATAAATCTGTTCCGCCAACAGTGTCGGACCTGCATATTCTACAAGCACGGACTGGTCGGATTCCTTGCGGCCGCAGTCCCACACCATCTGACCTTCCGACATGACCTGAATTTGGTACGCAGCCTGTACGGTATCTGTCTGTTCCGATTCGATTTTCCACGAAAAACGCGGCCTTACTGTATCCAGTCCCAGTGGATTTTTCTGATACTCTGTGCGCAAATCAGTTATCTGCATAAAAGCACCTCCTATTTTTACTATATTTTTGTTTTATTTTCTGCTGTATTTACATTTTACTTTTTCATTTAATGCAAGTATTATAATTATGTGCTTTTTATTATAAATTTGTTCTATCCAGTTATATTTATTATTATCTCATTGGTCTGTTTCAGACTGAAAAACACATAATTTGCGGCCTTACCCACTTTTTTCACACTATAATCGATCGGATATTCTCTTTGCTGAAATTCTCATAACGGTCTGAATCAACCACGGAATCGTATCCGTGTGGAGCATAAATCTGTATGCCTTTCCCTTCTGCCGATGGATTTTGCAGCCTCCCGATCCCGGTGCGGATCGTACTGCTGCTGTAAATATTCCCTCCCGTAACAAGCGGTTTTCTGCTATATCTGCTGACAGCTCTCCATATACGCCGATAAAAATCCATCAACGTAGTACGGTCAAATTCCTGCAGCCGTTCCGTCACATAGCCCATAAACAGCGCCTGCTGTTCCGGCGTGATATCTGAGGGGCAGTTTAGGCCAAACTGCGGTACCTGTTCTTTTATTTTCATCGTGGCAGCGTCAAAGGCATTGCGTGCAAGACTTCCCATAAACGGCTCATTCATCGGCTCCCAGCCAATGATATTCTCACAGTCGTTCAGATACTATATCTCCTCTTCATCTACTGTTGAGAAAGTTGATCTTTTAATCGGAAACGCCGCCCTTTTTTTGGCAAACAAAGTGTCCTCTGTCTATTTATCTTCTGATGTCAATACCAGTCTTATAAGATGCATACAATTTATAAGACATAATGTATATAACCATATACAGGTGTCGGATGTGGCATCTTACATTGGGTATAGCCGCACACATATAACACGTTTATTTAAGCAGGAGTTAGGATTTGCTCCTGCTCAGTTAATCATGCGTACAAAATTAGAAGAAGCTAAAATACTGTTAAAACATACAAATAAGTCCCTTTCCGAAATCAGCATGGCTTTATGTTTTTCTAATCAAAGTCATTTTCACCGCTGTTTTAAATCTCAATTTCAAATGACTCCTATGGAATATCGACAGAACACCGAATAACCTGTCAAACCAGTTTGACATTTCAGACTGTCAGACATTGTTCATAGCGACAATGCAAGTTTCAAACATAAAAGAAGTAATTCACAGAAATGCGAATGGGATAAAGAGGTATGGCAAAAGGTGATCGATTGAGATCTTTTTAAGGTAAGCAAGAATTATCTACGGCTTTTTTCATACATTACGATGTCATTTATTCCAAGCACATACTAAGTTGTTAACATTGTTTTAGTAACTATTACTCGACTTTAGAGATATCATATCAGGACTATCTGCACTTTGGGTATTCCGTCCCTGCCAGCGTTTCAAATTTTGCAGAAAATTCAACATTTCTACAAAATCTGAATTTGACAGAATATCCGAACATGAGAAAGAACCCTGTCGGGAAATGATGATACACTCACAATATATTGCCTTGATTCATTAGATTTTACGGAAATATTTTGTAAACAAACAGCATTTCCCGACGCTCCTTTTAGGAAAGCATGGTTTCTTACTCCCAAAATCCTATCATGGAACTGATTCTAAGCTTATCAATGACCGCCTCCTTATAGGGTGTTCTGATCCAACATTCCGTCTGCTCTTTTTCAGGATACACATTACTTGTAATGCAATATCTGCCTTCATCAATATAGAGTTCCACCGTGCTGCAATCCACAAGAAGCAGAAGCTTAAGCTTTCCATTTCTTACCTCAATCGGGCAGTTCATCCTACCCCATCCGAACAGATCTCCCTGCCCCTTATCAAGGCTGATTACCTTCTGCACCAGATCAATCTCAACTACCGTCGCCTTATCCCTATCTCCCAATACTCCTATTTCCAGATATCTCGAACGGATCTTCTCTACATCTATCCACAGCTCCATCCGGTAACACTTCCCATCATCCGGATACAGATACTGTTTTTGCGCGGCCACAGTATAATTGCAATACTGCTTCGTCTCAGCCTCCAACGATGCCAATTCACTGACAGGATACAGGCAGACTTCATTCTCTCCGTTTAAGCTGACAACTCTTGGAACGCTTAATGTTCCGCGCCACCCCTCTGTACCTGTCGGTCCGAAATCCTCACACCAGGGCATCCAGAGCCATCCATTCTGCCATGCGATCATGACGCGATTTCCATGCTCATCCAGAAAAGACTGCGGTGCATAATAGTCAAATCCTACATCGAGGTTCCCTGTCTTGTCTATCGTATACCGACCGTTCTCAAAATCCATATTCCCAACACAATATAATGCCTTATTGTATTCTGGATGATTCATCGGAGAACATGTAAGAATCCATTTCCCTTCCAGTTCAAACAGATCCGGACATTCCATCATCGTTCCTAGTTTTCCCTTCGATTCCAGTATGGATCCCTTATAGTTCCACTCATAAAGATTCTCCGATTCGTAGAGGAATACCCGTCCTTCCCCTTCCGGGTTCTGGCTTTTTACCGAGCCTCCCACTACCATATACCATTTCCCGGCTGCCGCAAAAACCTTCGGATCTCGAAAAGGTTCCAATGCACCTTCCGGCCGCCCGGAGATAACTGGATTCCCTGCATATTTTTCAAAATGGACCCCATCCTTCGATGTGACCAGACATTGCGTTTGGCATAAACGCCCTTCACGGCTCATAGACGCAGTATAAAAAATATAAAGCACTCCATCCTTCTCAACCGCGCACCCTGAAAAGCATCCCCCTTCCGGATCATTGTCATATTCCTTATCCGGCTCAAGCGCAATCGGCATATCCTTCCAATGCACCATATCCTTGCTGACCGCGTGTCCCCAGTGCATAGACGCCCAATCACAATGTTTCGGGTTATATTGGTAGAACAGATGATACCATCCTTTAAAGTAAATTAAGCCATTCGGATCATTTATCCATCCTGTCGGCGCCGTAAAATGATACTTGGGCCTCCAGTTTTCATTCGCATAATTTCCTGGACGTTCATTAACAACATATTGACTTATCATATCCTTCTCCTTTTCATTTTTTTAATTTAAAACATTCCTAAGTCCAGCCTGTAACCGGATGGAACATTTGAATATCGGCATAGATTTTCGTTGCCGCTGTAAAAAGAACCGTCTTATAATGCAGACGGTTCTTTCAAAGTATTCATTCAATCTCCTGAAATCGTTATCTATACTTCCGCCGTCGGCGTCGCACGAAAGGCATTCATTCTTCTATCCATAACGACCTCCCCTTCGCTTCCTGAATCCAGAACCGTGTTCCATGCCGACTCCTTCTCCACCAGCACGGCTGTTACCTCTATCTCTTCCGATTCCCTGACAGACAGCAATGCATCCACTTGCATGGAGAAGCAGGAACCCGCCTGATCTTCCGGAGTCTTCTCCGTTCCCGCGACAGCAACGATGTGATTTCCGAAAATATAATTCTTTTTCCCCAAAGCAACATGTATGATCACAGGCGCCGCACCTGACGGTTTTATATACTGTTCATTGATTACTTCCGAGATATGGTTCGCAGTTACCGTATTATAATTGCCCTCAATATACAGAAGGCCATACCGGTCATCCAGTCCGTTATCATGTGCGTACATCGGCGGCCAGGGTTCGTGATCCCGCAGGAAATGATTGGCAGAGACCATATTTTCCGCACACTTCCCCTTCATCACCAGCATACCCGGATAGAAGGAATGGAACCGGTTGCCCGTAACGACCGAACGCGTCACATTCTCAAAATAAACACTGCTTGCCCCGCGTGGGAATATATTGTTCGCCGTAATCAGAAGCGCCCCGAAATTCTGTGCATAGATGGAATAGCCTTTATAACCGGCTCCGATCAGATTATCCGTAATCTTGGAAGCCTGCCCCCATCCCCGCAGCTCAATACAGCTGCCGCATTCGGCTATAAAATTGTCATGCACACTGAGCGCGTCCGCATGGTATGCCGTAAATCCATGCTCCAGGTACACAAGCCCCATCCCCGTAATCCGTAACGCATCATGGGGACATGCAATGTAGATTCCGGTCTTCCCGTTGGTATATGTATTTTCCGGATTCGTTTCCCCTGTTCCGTCATCAATAAAATGCAGGCCGTCAATACAAAAATCAACGAACTCCACCGAGCTAATCCTGGGATTCCCGTTTCGGTTCACATAGAACGCGGCTCCTTTTTCTTCCTCGTCCTCCGGCGCAGGCGAAAGGTCTACAAGTATACGGCTGCCGCCCGGCCACAGCTCATGGCAGTTCCCCCATTCTTCTTCTGGAATATTGAACCGGATACTGGAAGATGTAAATCCATGTCCAGATCCCATAATCTTAAGATAACTGACATCAACCACTACCTGTGTCGCAAGATGATAATCACCCGGCGGAATATAGATCACAGCCCCAGGCTTCCCTCCTTCATTTACATCAGAATCCGCCTGCCTGTCTTTGATATCCGCGATGATACTGTTGATCACCGCTCCAATATCCCCATAAGGATTCCCCGCAGGCCACTCTGTCACATCATAATAATTCTTACTACCCATTATTCTATCCTCCAATCATCTAGCCTTTCACCGCACCTGCCGTCATTCCGCTCACAATATACTTCTGCGCCGCAAGAGAAATGATCATGACCGGGAAGCTGAATACAAACGCTCCTGCGCACATCGGACCCAGATCCAGGTTATATGCAGACAGGAATCCTGCCAGACCAACGGTAAATGTCTTTGCGTTCGTGCTTGTCAGAAGCAGCGCGACCAGGAAGTCGTTCCATGCAAGAAACAACGTAAAGATAAACGCCGTTGCCAGTCCCGGTGTACAGATCGGCAGAATAATATTCTTAAATGTCTGGAAACTGCTGGCGCCGTCCATATACGCCGCCTCATCCAGTGTCGTCGGGATCCCTTCATAGAAGCTCAGCATCGTCCACATGACAAAGGGCATATTGATCGCCGCATAGACAATGACCAGCGCGATCTTGGTATCATACAGCCCCAGTTTGCAGATCAGTTCATAAATCGGAACAACAATGCTCGACGTAGGTATCATCTTCAGGCACAATACCAGTACAACCAGAAAAACCGATAATTTTGCCCCCGATCTCTGAATGGCATACGCCGCGAGGGAACCCAGGATCAAGGCGATCACCGTACTTACAATCGCCGCTGTCAGGCTGTTGACAAAGAATTGCGCCGCATCCATCCTCTCAAAGAGCCCCAGGAAATTTTCTATAGAGAAGGCTTTCGGAAAAAACTTCGGCGGGACAGCAATCACTTCCGGGCCCGGTTTAAAGGAACAGCATACCACATATATGTATGGGAAAAGCCAGAACACGGTAAGGATTACTGACAGGGCAATTCCTATATTTTTGCCAACGCTGATATTTTTCTTCATTTTCATCTCCTTGCACCTCCTAGTTCGCTTTCTTCTTTGGATTCCACAGACTCTGCATAAATACCAGCGTAAAGATTACCAATACCGCGATAAAGATCACCGCCATAGCGCTTGCATATCCAACCTGATTATATCTTGCCAGCGTCTTATAGATGATGATGCTTATCGTCTCGGACGAACTGTTCGGTCCGCCCTCCGTCATAGCCCAGATAATGTCAAACGTCCTTGCCGCATCTATGATCCTGACCGACAACGCGGTTAATAAGACCGGCTTAATGTTGGGCAGTTTGATCAGAAGGATCTGTTGGAATAGATTCGCCCCGTCTATCTTCGCAGCTTCCATCATGCTTGAATCCAGCCCCTGAAGCCCCGCGAGCGTCATCAGCATCATAAACGGCGTTGTCAGCCATATGTCCGCAATGCAGCATGCGATCAACGACCACTTCGCATCCGCAAGCCACAAGATATCACTGCTCTGTGCTAAAATTCCGACTCTTGTAAGCAATTCATTGACAATACCAAAGCTAGAGCTCATCATCAGCTTCCATGTAAGGCCTGCAACCAGCGGGGCAATCATCAGCGGCGCCATCATCAAGGAACGGATGATCTTGCTCCCACGGTAATTCAGTTCAAAAAATAATGCAAAGAGCAGGCCTATGGCCGTCTCCAGACCAACAGCCAGTATAATATATACCAATGTATTTTTTAATTGTTTCAGAAAACCTCCGTCTGTAAATGCCCGCATATAATTACTGAATCCGATAAATGTCTTCTCCCCGGTAATCCCAATATCAAAGAAACTGTCAATAACCATAGTAATAATAGGATAGATCAGGAACGCTCCCATGAATACCGCACCCGGCAGGAAGAATAACAGCAATGTTTTTCTTGAAATTAATCTCATTCTATTTGTCCTCATTTTGATCCGAGCACTTCCTTGGAAGTGCTCTTTGCTATATTCACAGTTATCGTCCTATGGCTTCTATCTCTGCCGACGCCGATTCCAGTGCAGCTTCGGCATCAGCCCCGCCAAGACAGGATTCCACAACACCTGTCAGCACCTCTTCAATCTGTGCCCATGTGGTTACCATCGGTCTTGCCTGAGACTGCTTTGCCCCCAAAGTCTCAAGAACTGCCGTTGTATGTTCATTACCCGCTTCTTTTCCTGCCTCTTCATACACAGACGTCCTTCCTGCAATCTTCAGTGTAAGATCCATATAGTCTGCATTGTGGCCGTACATATATTCCACATACTTAAGCGCCATCTCTTTATTCGTCGAATTCTTCATCACGCATTCATACCATGGACCCGTCGTAGCACCGACTCCTGCGCTCCCCGCGATCATCGGGGCACATCCGACCTTATCCGCACCCAGCACTTCCACTGCCGCCGGATACTGGTGACTCCAGTTCAGCTGCATGGCCACTTTTTCGTTGGTAAATAATTCCTGTGATTCTGTCGATGCTGTTGATAGAGAATCTGCAGGGGTATAGTCGGCCTCAGCATTCTCTGCCATAAACTTCAATGCATCTATATAAGCCTGATCCGTAATATTCACTTTGCCGTCTTTGTCAAATACCAAGCCTTCGGCCCCTGCCTGGCAGGCAAAATCAAGGAATGAGCAAACGGCGTCAGAACCACTTCCGAATACAGTCGTCCCATACATCCCATCCTTGGCAAGTTCCTTCGCCAACTCCTGATATTCTTCCCAGGTCTTTGGAACCTTATCTTCAGGGATCAGATCTTTTCTGTAGATCAGCACCTTCGCATTCACCCACATCGGATACCCAAGGAAATCTCCATCAAGGGTACCGCTGTCTTCAAGCGTCGGTAGAAAATCGCTCTTATCCGCATCATTGATCGGCTCTATAGCATCTTTAAACGCAGCAAGCCATACAACATCCAGACATCCGACATCATGTGTAGCTTCCCCGGCTTTGATCTCTGTGGAAAGCTTATCATACATACCGGTATAAGCAACCGCATCCACCACAACTTTACAGCCTGTCTCCTTCTCAAAATCTGCCGCCGTCTCATTGGCAAGGGCTTCTGCCGGCGACCCGCTTTCAACTAGAACCGTAATACTGTTTCCTTTGCTCTCTGAAGGTTTATTATCCTCTCTCTTTCCACCGCATCCAACGGCAAGTGACATTACCATGGCCGACGTGAGTAACACGCTAAAAATTCTTTTTTTCATTTTTTCTCCTTTTCTTCTTGCTTTTCCTGTTTCATTGTTTCATTTTATGAAATATATTTCATTTATATTTTCATTATATCATCATTTACACAATATGCAAGAAATAATTCGAATTTCGTTATTTTACACAATTTCCATAATAAACATTTGTATGTTAAATGAATTTATTAGTTAAATTGTACTATATTTCAAATCCTTTATATAAAAGATGATTTCAAGCGTAAGCTGAAATTATTTTCATTTTTTGCTTTCTGTTTACATTATTTCACAGCTATGATATACTTTTTTCATATTATCCATCGAGAGAGGAACAGTATAATGAAAAAAAACAACAAAATAAATATACGGGATATTGCATCAGCCTGTGATATTTCTCCTGCTACCGTATCCAGATACTTTAATAATCCCGCTCTGCTCTCCGATTCTACCCGCAGGAAAATCGAACAAAAGCTAAAGGAATTAAACTTTCAGCCTGGATGGTCCATACAGATTCAGGAGAATCACACCACGAATTTGATCATCGTAATCCTGCCACACCTCCAGTTCGGTTTTTATACAGAGCTGCTCAATCAGTTAATAGAGATCGGCAAAGTAAAAGGATACCACATTATTCCATATACATCCGAGAAATCAAAAAAAGAAGAACTATCTGCAATTCACGCCTTATGCCAATACCGGCCTAGGGGAATCATTCTGTTAAGCCCATTGCTTGAAGAGAAAGATATCATCGCTTTGCCAGTGCCCGTTATCACCATCGAACGCTCCGGCGGAAATTTTATGCAGATTAACAGCGATAATTTCACCGGCGGAAAATTGGCCGCCGAACTTCTGCTCAAGAACAAGTGTGAAGCATTCGTCCATATCAATAATGGATACAGTACAATATGGCCTTCTTTTAAACGAATTGTGGGATTTGAATGTCTGATGGAAGGACAGACCTACGAGAAAATCATACGACCAGAATTATCCGAGCCCTTTCTGCCCATTGCGGCTCAGACGATGGATGAGATTGTCAGAGATTTATTAACCAAATACAAAGGAAAAAGATGGGGCGTCTTCTGCTCTAATGATGATATTGCAAGATTATTTGAGCAACAGTGTGTTTTAGAACATCTGCTGATTCCCGACGAGGTAGAGATTATTGGTTATGATAATTCTCCCATTTCAGAATGTGCGATATATCCGATTACTTCCGTGGCACAAAATATACAATTGATGGCGCAGTTGGCTGTGGACGGGTTTGACAACTATATTCCCTGTGAAACAATCGTACCAAATGCATTGATTGAGAAATGTACTACGAAATGATAATCTAATAAAAATACATCTTTTCTTATCGGGGATTTTGCCCCGATAAGAATTATCATAGGCTCTCGGAATCTCAAAGCCTTATTTTATGCGGCTTCCGAGAGTCATTTTTTATAAATTCCGTTACTATTCACAGTCGATTTAAAATTATAAACACCAGTAGACCAAGGGATTTGAAATAGTCTCTTGGTTTGCTGGTATTATTAGCTGACAGTTTATGCAAAGATTTCTTCAACAGTGTAAGGAGCTCCGGCACATAATCTTGAAAGTGCCTCCATTTCGTTTATGTGATTCTTTCTGCACGTTTCCACATAGGTCTTCACTGTCGCATAATACTTTGCGGTTTTTTCGCTGTCAAATTGTCCTGAGATCTTCATATGGGATTTGATTCCGCGCAGCCCACGCTCGCTTAAATTATCTGTTGTCGGCAGGCGGAAATCCTCTACCCATCTGAAATAATTCTCCTGATATTTTTCAATCCGATCCAAAACGGTTCTTTCGAAGGAAACGGCATACTTGTTTTTGGATTTAAAATATCCCTCAACGATACCGCTGTAAGGAATATTCGTCAGCCCATCTTCTACGATCATCCTTTTTTCCAGATCATAAATCACTGCATTTGGCAGGCTATTTAATATGAAGGGCGAATGCGTGGACATGATAAACTGGATATTCGGGAATATTGTAGTCAGTAAATCCAGTATCTTCTTCTGCAGTTCAAGATGAAGATGGGTCTCAATCTCGTCGATCAATACGATTCCCGGCATATTGAAATCGAATACACGCCCCTTGCTTTTCTGCATTCGCATCATCACGTCTAAAATAATATCCAAAATCGCCGCAAAGCCGCTCGCCAATGTATTAAAGTCAAAAACTTCTCTGTCTTGTTCCTTTATGGAAAGTGAAAATGTATCTTCTTCAAATATCAATTCCAGAAAAGAATCGTCAAATATTCTCTGCAGCAAACCCTGAAACTTCGCGAACCATTGTGCAATTACTTCTGCCTTTTCCTGTTTTCCGTTACTTCTGGCCAGTGCTTCCGTCACCTTGAGATCTGCCAGATATTTTATGAACTCCCACCTTGGTGTTTCCTCCATGGTATATATATTTTTCAATTCTACCTTTTCAATATGGCCTGGCTGGTCTGCATAAAATGCCCTCTCCGCTTTATAGTATGCTAATACAAATTCTCCCTCTTTAAAGCAATCTCTAAGTAATTCCTCCTGGCAATTAAACTGCAGTTTTACACCTGTTTTTACGGAACCTGTTCTTTCTAATTGTTTTTCATGATATTCAATCCAGTTTTTTTATCCTGTCTCGTTTTTTGTTCTTGCAGAAGACTGCTTAAATTATTTAATATATTTGCCACCTCTTCGGAGGTGATTCGGAGATTTAGATAATCAGACAGTGCCTCCAGTACACTCGTCTTCCCTCTCCCATTTTTACCTGTAAAAATTAAATGCTTTCTCTCCCCCGTCTGACAACGGTATCGTAATATTTTTCAAATGCCTGACATTTTCTATTGTAATACCCGATATAAAAATATTCTCCATATATCCTCCATCTTCATTTCCTGATCCCCAGCTGATAAATATCATAATAGAAGATTATCCAATAAATTTCAATCCTGCCAGGATTGTTAGGAACTGTGCAATCATAACTTGTTACAGTTCACAGCCTGTGAATGTAACACATCCGGTCCATTGAAAAGTCGCCTGATGGCGGTCTTAAGCACCAGTGGCGCTTGATAAGGACGGACCGAAACGGAGTGTAGGCAATATATCTCGAAAGCTACTGCTTCATCTTTAACAGAAATTCCTCAGGACTATATACCGGCAGAGCCGTCTTTTTATAGTCATCAAGATTTCTTGTAACAATACAATCCATCTCCCCACGGATTGCGTACTCTGCCATAAATTTTTTATCCAGATCAAACAGGAAGAACGTCATAAGGAACAGTGCTCCATAACAGAAAATCGGAATCCAATTGTAGAGAAACGCTATGCCCGATACTGCCCTTGCGCTCTGAACATCCAAGCAACATTTTCCAATGAACTGAAAATTGCTTCCACCCCTTTGACCTTAGTCTTTTTTTCAGAATATGTCATACGGCCAATTACGATTTCCGGTCCTACAAAGTTGGTTGGTATCAAACCATATCCATTCAAAAGATTTCCGATACACAGTAAAGGAATATTGTCATAGCCGATCATACGAATCACAGCCCCAATACATCCAAGCGCAAAGCCGGCTTTCAGAAACCCTTGTGCTCCAACTTCTTTTCCGTTCTCTATTTCCGCTTCTGTTCTTGCAATAATACCTTATCGAACATTAGTAGTTCGATAAGTATGAATTACCAACACAAATGCAAAGGATATCATTTGTGCCGCCAAAATCCTGACAATTTGTAATTCGTCTGCACCCTTTAGTGAAACGACATGCAGAATGTTTGCAGCAACGGTATTATTGAATAAATGGTCGCCAAGCCCTGCCCATAGATTTCCTGTTATACGGTAAAGAAGCCCCCATTTGATGCCCATAATCCCGGCACGGATCATATAACCGATACCCATGAAAAGCATTGCCGCAAATGACATTTCGCCGTTGATATAGCTTCTGATGGGCATTACAATATGCCAAATACCAAATAAAAATGCGGCAATAAAATTCGCCTGCATAAATGGCTTTGTTTCGGAAAATATTCTGATGAACAGACCGCGAAAAACACCCTCCTCCATCCATACATTCATAACATTGAATAGCACACATAACAGAAAGAAAACGAAATCCGTATTTTTTATTTGAGAGCCGGTTAACGAAAAACTGCTGAGAAACTCCTTTTTATTCATCAATATCAATCATTCGTTTATATACTCCCGATGATTTTTCATCAATCATAATCGCATCCACACATTATTTATAAAAGCTGACAGCGGATTTTGCAGGCCATCCTATCATAGCATACGCACAGCCAAGCTCCCGCATGGATTCCAGAGACTTAAACAGCAAGGCGCTTTACACCCTTTTTTCTTTCACTTTCTAGCCTGTGCCTGTTCAATACCTTATAGCCCGCCTGCATCGCTTCTGATTCCCTGGGGCATCCTGTTAAAAGTAACAGTCTGCTCTTTCATGGATATTTTCCCGACCTGATAACCGTAATCCGTCAATTCCTTTTTGTATTTCAGGAAAGAGTGGTCGATGGGTATCCCCGCGATATCCTGAATTTCCTCAAAGGTCAGTCGAAAAGATTCCTTTTCGGTTTTCTGAACATATTCCCATAAAGCGTTATATTTACTCATTATCCTTTTTTATCCCCTCTCTTTTTCTTATAAGCACAAACGGCAGTATTGATGATAGACAGCAGCACAAAAAGGCTTGTAAAGTTTATCCAAATATCCCTGTATGCTGTTTTTGCCAGTGGTTCCCGCAGTCCGGTAGACCAGACATATGCGAACGCCAGCAGCAGGGACGGAATATACGCCGTCACGTATCTGAGAATCAAAGGCTTCACAGGCAGATTCGTACACAGCTCAAATGCCGCTATCCCAATCAAAAGGATCATAGCCCTGTCTAATTCGTGCCAGTTACCGCTTGGATCTTCATAAATACCATTGCAGAGATACAAAACACTGCTCAACAATGTGATTGCCGTGTAGATCATCGAATAAACCGACACGATGTGTCTCCATTTTTTCTTATTCATTTTTCTTCTCCTCTTGAAACAATTCGAACGGCGGAAGCCATTCCGCCGTCACCATATGTCGGACTTTTTAAAAAATCTTTTGATGCCCGGCTAAATTCCTGATAGTTTGTTATTGCATGAATCACTTCATTTTCCCAATTGTATAACCTGAAATTTGATATAGCTTCCACTCCTAACAGCGCGTCTACGATATGATCATGATAGCTGCTGACATGCTTTTCTATCATAAAACGCATCAGTTCCAGCCGTTTATCCATACTTCTTATATTTGATGAAGCAGGAGCTGTACGATACCAAATCAGCGGTTTATCCACAATCCCAATCACAGATTTTGGAGAAGTTTCCAACATACTTAAAAAGAAATCCCAATCTTCAAAGCCAGAACGCATAGATTCATCATATCCCCCGCATCGTTCATAAATGTCCCGGCGGAGAATATGTGTCGCCGGACAACAATTTCGGGATAAAAATGAACTTATATTCCCTCCGGCAGGACAGACAATGGAATCCAATACTCCAAATGTATGCATCCAGGAGGAAGCCGCGACCATGGATGGATTGCTGCCAAGCAGACGGCTAACATACTCTGTATATTCCGGTTTCAGTTTGTCGTCTCCATCCAATACTAATACCATTGGAGCCTCTGTTTTCTTAATACCAGCATTTCTCGCGGCAGATACTCCCCCATTTTCCTGGTAATGTATCATCACCGGAATTGGTAAATCAGACTTTTTTTCCATATCTTTTAATACGCATAAGGAACATTCATCTGTGGAACCATCATCTACAATGATAATTTTCTGTGGCAATACTGTTTGGGCGCATAAAGATTCAACGGCTTCAAGAATCATCATACCTTGATTAAAACTTGTTATGACCGCCTCAATGTCTGTTCCAAAACAATCTGTGTTATTATTCATCTTTATTTTTCTCTCCTATTTGATATTGCCGGGTAAGGAGCTGTCCCAGCTGTTTTACATTTGCAAACAGTCCCCTTTTTCGTTTTTCGGCAGTAAGAAGCGGCAGATTAATCTATTTGCTGTGAGATCCTTTCTGGATGCTGTGGAATGATCAGCAGTACCTGTAGGATAAATACATCCCCCCGTGTCTCTATACTCATGGCGCCGCCATATTTTTCGGCTACCTTTTTTACATTCGACAAGCCAGTCCCTTTTTTGAACGTATCTTTTCCATGGAAGCTGTTCTCCACTTCTATCATAAGGAAATCTCCCTGGATACGTCCGGACACATAGATATGCCCATCTGTGCCATCATCCAGAT